>ERZ778018.39-NODE-39-length-288617-cov-51.021406_pt1 | contig 288617 bp, 261 predicted proteins | sample MGYA00375748_ERZ778018 | MGnify/ENA primary metagenome ERZ778018 (study PRJEB29350, sample SAMN05509839) | bioreactor metagenome | biome: bioreactor; material: wastewater | place: South Africa: University of Cape Town | collected 2014-04-22 ...
AGCCCAGGGAAAAAGCCCGTAACAGTTCATCAAAGAAAGCGGACTACGAGGAAACGTTTTTGGTCAATCGTTTTCCATCGGGGCGTAATGGCAAGGTCGTTTACATACGCCCTGAATACCACGAAAGATTGCTCCGCATCGTTCAACTGACAAGGGAAGAAAGAACAACGCTCTACTCTTACATTGACAATATTCTTGAACATCATTTCAGGGAGTACGGGGACGATATTACCGATTATTTCAATGAACATTTTAAACCCATTCTATAATGAAGAAAGATAAAAAGAACAGGAATACTGTTGCAGCCGGCAGCAACTCCGATACAGTTAGCAATACAGCTAAAACAACCTATGAAAACGCATTTATGCAAATGAATAAAATGCAGAAAAGAGGCAATAAAAGCATATACCTAAGTCCTGAACATCACGAGCGTTTAACCCGCATAGTCCAGATTATAGGCGATGATAAAATACCCTTGTTTGCCTATCTCAATAATATTCTTGAACATCATTTTAAAGTATTTGAAGATATGATTACAAAAGAGTTCAACGAAAAGTACAAAGGCTTGTTTTAAAAAACCTACGTTATGGAAATAGTAATTGTGATATGCCTGCTGATAGTCATTGTCCTGCTTTTACAGGATAAGATTGTCATTAAGAAAAGGACAAAACAAGTACCTCCGCAGAAGAAAGTCAATCCGAACCTGCCCGATATTATGGGGCAGCCAAAATCCGTAGAACGCCTTTCAATGCCAAACGCTGCCAATGAACGCCAAATTGAGGAACCGGAGATAAACCCCGCTAATTTAGACATTGAATACGACGAAAATGAAAACGTCGGCATTCAAATCCGCAAGGAAGAGCTGGACGAAGTTTTCAGTAATATACCTGATTTGGAGGAAGAGGAAGAAGATTGGAACAGGTACGGAATATCCGGTGGCGATGACGGTTTTGCCCAAGGGGTTACCTTTGAAGAACTAAGCTCCGTGGGGGTGTTGCTCCAAAAAGAAGAATTGGAACCAGCCCAAAAGGAAACAGCGATAGCCATAGTTCAAAAAATACAGGGAACCGAATTATTCAGCCTATTGGAGAATTCTATGGAAGATGCTTCCCGAAGAATAGCCGAGCTTTTGGATAGCACCCTTTCATCTGAAACGGAAGACAGTTCTTCCACTTTGCGGAAAAGTGATTTGAGTGATTTTGACATTGAGGAGTTTGTTTAGGCAAGCTCCCTTTTGTATGTTAGACACAAATTAAAAATTGTTCAAACGCTATAAAACTAAGTGCCCGCTATTTTTACAAATTTTGGAGTATCGAACTTCGGTGTAATTGTTGGCATATCTACTTTGACTGATATTGGCATTGGAAAATCAACTCCCATAATAATTGCTTCTCCTGACCCTAAAGATGGTAAAAAAGAAAGAGTTTCTTTATTGGCAGTCGAGCAAGCACTCGCGATTGCTTCCTTATCTTGATAATTTATCAGCCTATGAGTAATGAATGTTCCCATTTGACTTAGCGTACCAACAGGAATATCTCTTGGCATTTGTGTTGATAAACATAGAAATAATCCATATTTACGACTTTCTTTAGCAATGTTATCAAAAGCATTTAATTCTGTGCTTTCAAAATATTCATCCTTAATTTTCTTGTTTAAAAACTGATGGGCTTCATCTACAAAGAGAATTAGAGGATTTTCTCTGAAAATATTAGTTCGAGCTTTATTCAATAAGTATCTTCCCAATGAATTTGCCAAGATTTCTCTTGCCTGAAAATTATAAGGTACATTTTCAAAACCAATTCTTAAAATATTTAATTCTGGATTATTCAAAAACTCGTCTATCTTGGTTATTAGGTTATTTGTGGTTGGAGCATTAAATCCAAACATACCGGAATAATCATTGTCCGATATTACATTGTTAACACGCATTATTAAACTCGTTGCATTTCCATAATTTCTTTCATCTCTATTGTTTGCCCAACGGTCGTTGAATATTTGAAAACATTCATTCCCTATTTGCCTGTGGAGTAGATTTATACTGAAATTATTTATTGTGAAATCTTCTATAATAGATTTATAAGTAAAGTAGGCATTATTATATGCCGCAGTAATATTATTTTGTTTTACAACTAATCCATTATTTATAACTACTTGCTGACCCCTGAATGTAAAAGTATCGTTAGTTCCATCATTATTATGTCCATTATTAGGAATATTCACCTAATAAGCAATGTGCAACTTTTAACGACTTAATAGCTTCCAATAAAACGGGTTGCTGTACTTGTCCTGATGGTCTGAACAGAACGAATAAATCATTAATGGTTAAATTCTGATATGGAAAATAGCTTTCTGAAATCAGTGTTGAATGGTCAACTTTTGGATGAGCATCAAATGTAGAGTATTCTCCCGTTGGGTCTAAGATTATAGCTTTTGCTCCGGTTTCTATAACTCCCTCAATAAATTTGCTGATGGTATAACTTTTCCCTCCTCCTGTTGTACCAACAACCGCACAATGACGACTAAATATCGCTTGCAAAGAAATATCTACGGGAACATTTTTATCGTATATCAAATTCCCCATTCTAAAAGTAGGAGAATGTTCGATATTTTCGGGTTTTATGCCAAAGGTTTTGAAATGTGTAGAAAGAAATTCCGACGAACAAATGAATACCTTAGAACCAATGAGTGGGAGGCTATTTATCCCTTTTTCTATTCTACTCGGGTCAAACAAATCAAATGATAAAAGAATTTCTATTCTTCCTACTGGATGAAATGCTTTAGTTGAAAAAGTTCTTTCACTTAATTCCAACCGTTCTTTTTCAGGTAACGATATTTCCAACATTTTTCCCAGAAAACCTTTTTCCTCTCCCTCAACAACAATATAGTTTCCTACAAGTCCACCTCTCAACACTTCTGCGTGGTGAACAAATGTTTTCATCAAAACAGAAGACGGGAAATGCACTTTCACAAATGCAGGGGATACAAAATTTACATACCCAAGAAAATGACTGTGATTAAAGGGGCTATTGCTCATATCTAACTATTAGGGATATTAATTACTATTTGTCGTGTATCTTCCTGATTGTAAGATTTTAAGTCAGGATAATTCTTAGCGAAATCCTCAAAGGTTTCTGAAACAATAGATATATTGGAATATTTGTTTGCAGCATCAATAAAGGGTTTCATATTTTCGTTGGTTTCATCTATCCCTTTATTTACAATCATCAATTGAAAGCCTGGATTTTGTTCCAAGGCTTCGATGATTGCGGTTACGATATGTTTATCCCCGAAACTAAAGCCTATTGTAATAAGGAAAACATTCTCCTTTCTCAAATTGGACTGGAACCTCGACATCATTTCAAAATACGGCTGTTCATAAGAGCTTTCATATTTTGATTGATGTGGATATATCATCAATGGTTCGTCAGGTTCTTCTTTTTGTATAATCTTGTTGTCTTGCTTTTCCCAATTTACAGAACCGTGTAATTTGTACAAATGGAAAACTTTTTGAATAAAATTGTCTTCTTCTTTTACTCTACTTTGATTGCGGGAAACAATATCGTAATCATAATTACGCCCACTAAATATTCTTGGTTGAGAAAATGAAAACCCGTCTATAACAACAAAATTGCTTTCACAAGCTGATTGTTCAAACATTAGGTCATAATTCAATGTAAACAGCTTAAATCTTGGTAAAGTAACTTTGCGTTTCGTTATTTTATTTAATAAGAGCGTATGTGGCGAATTATCTGGCAAACTCAATTGACAGGCTTCTTTGATAAAATCTTTAATTTTGTTTACACAATCCTCAATATCTATATCCTCTTTGGGTATATATGGTATAGCAGGTGTTGCCATAGAAAGAACCTTTTCTAAATTCTTTACTATAGAGCCATCATCCCATTTTTCATCGTAGCCAATAGTTTCAAGTAACTTTCCAAAAACATCGGCTGTTAAAAGAGCTTCCGCATCATCCCATAAATTTGCCATCGACTTACCCAACTTCCCATCTTTTCCCCAACCAATAGATGACCCTGCACCAGTTAGAAGTAATAAATTCTCAAATTGATTATTTAGAGTTTGGGAGTATTTATTCCTATTTGTTGCAATTGCATAATCAATTCTATTTTCGGTACTTTCTTTGAAATCGTGAAGTTTGCCGTCGATATATACTTTTATATCAGTAGCATCACTATCATCATAAGCAACAGAACTGTTATTGTTGAGTAAAATGTATTTCATATTCGCATATTTTATTTGTTAACCTTTTTATTGCCAAAGAAGAGTTGTTAAAAACCTAATCTGCATTATTCTTGATTGCATTTAATTCTTTTAAAACAATTTTTAAAGCCTGCTTTCCTATTTCTTTATCGTCAATAAGTCCCTTTATTTTATCTGAAAACCATAAAACCAATAGCTCATCAATTGGGGTATTCAAAAATTCTGCAAGCTTTTCGATGTGTTTTCTTGGCAATGGTCTTTCTTCATTTTCGACTTTACTGATAAAAGCACTATCCAGTTCCAATGCAGCCCCAACTTCCCGTAGGAACAATCCTTTACTTTCTCTTAGTCTTTTTATGTGTTTTCCAAATGCCATTTTGCTTTTTTAAGACTTGTCTAAATATGTCAAATTTAAGCAAAATAGTTTAATAAATACGGATTTAGACTTTCTATAAAGCCACTCACTGCCAAATCATTCCTTTGACTGCCACTTTATTATAACGCCCTGATTTCTGAAACACCTTTGTTCCGAAAGTCCGCAAGGTGCGGGATAACAATAACAAATTAATGTGTTTCAATTATGGAAAAACAGAGAAAAAAAGTTTTGCTGGCAGCCGTGGCTATGCTGTCAGGAATTGGTGCGTTCGCACAGGGAAACGGCTCGGCAGGTATCAACGAGGCTACCCAAATGGTAACTTCCTATTTCGACCCCGCAACCCAATTAATCTACGCCATCGGTGCGGTCGTGGGCTTGATAGGGGGCGTTAAAGTTTACAATAAGTTCAGTTCGGGCGACCCCGACACATCGAAGACTGCGGCAAGCTGGTTCGGTGCGTGTATCTTCTTAATCGTAGCGGCTACCATCCTGCGTTCATTCTTCCTTTAATCCTTTGCTTTATGAACAATTACAACATAAACAAAGGCATTGGCAGGACAGTGGAATTTAAGGGACTGAAAGCACAATACCTGTTCATTTTCGCTGGCGGACTGCTCGGTACGCTCATCCTCGTGATGATACTGTATATGGCAGGCGTAAACTCTTACATCTGCCTGTTCCTCGGAGCAGGCGGTGCTTCGCTCATTGTGTGGCAGACCTTTTCACTAAACAGGAAGTACGGCGAACACGGGCTAATGAAAATCGGAGCATGAAAAAGACATCCCCGATACATCATTTGTCGCAAGCCTGTACACCGCTATCTGAAATTCACTCCTAAATCGAATGCCCTATGAGAAACGTTGCAAAGACAACAACGCTGGAAAACAAATTTCCTTTGTTGGCAGTAGAAAACAACTGCATCCTTTCCAAAGATGCGGACATTACCGCCTGCTTTGAGGTTCGTTTGCCGGAACTGTTTACGGTAGCATCGGCGGAATACGAAGCTATTCACTCCGCCTGGCATAAGGCTATCAAGACCTTGCCGGATTTTACGGTCATCCACAAACAGGATTGGTACATCAAAGAAAGCTATGCTCCCGATTTGGCAAAGGAAGACCAAAGTTTTTTGGCTAAATCCTACCAACGCCATTTTAATGAGCGACCATTTCTGAACCATTATTGTTACCTGTTCCTGACCAAGACCACTAAGGAAAGAATGCGTATGCAAAGCAACTTCAGTTCGCTTTGCAAAGGTACGCTCATACCAAAGGAAATCAGGAACAAGGAAACGATACACCGCTTTATGGAAGCGGTGGCACAGTTTGAGCGTATCGTGAACGATAGCGGTTTCATAACCCTGCAACGCCTTACCGAAGATGAAATCATCGGAACGGACGAAAAGCAGGGATTGTTGGAACAGTACCTAACCCTGTCAAGGGAAAGCGGAACACCGATGCAGGACATCGCACTCGGAACGGAAGAAGTCCGTATCGGAAACAAAAGGTTGAGCCTGCACACCTTGTCCGATACAGACGATTTGCCCGGAACGGTATCGGCTGATACCCGTTTTGAAAAGCTATCCACCGACCGGAGCGACTGCCGTTTGTCGTTCGCTGCTCCCGTGGGATTACTCCTTAGCTGTAACCATATCTACAACCAATATTTGTTTTTGGATAACAGCGAAGACAACCTGCAAAAGTTTGAAAAGTCCGCCCGCAATATGCACTCTTTGGCAAGGTATAGCAGGGCAAACCAAATCAACAAAGAGTGGATAGAAAAATACCTGAACGAAGCCCACAGCTTCGGTCTGTCGTCTATCAGGGCACACTTCAACATTATGGCGTGGTCGGAAGACCCTGCGGAGCTGAAACAGTTAAAGAACGATTGCGGTAGTGCATTGGCATTGATGGAGTGTAAGCCTCGCCACAACACTACGGACGTAGCCACTTTGTTTTGGGCTGGAATGCCCGGCAATGCAGGCGATTTTCCGAGTGAGGAAAGTTTTTACACTTTTATCGAACCTGCCTTGTGCTTCTTCACAGAAGAAACCAACTATCACAATTCGCCCTCGCCGTTCGGTATCAAGATGGCTGACAGGCTTACAGGAAAACCTATCCATTTGGATATTTCCGACCTGCCTATGAAGTGTGGCATTATCACGAACCGGAACAAGTTTATACTTGGTCCGTCAGGTTCGGGAAAATCGTTCTTCACAAACCATATGGTAAGGCAATACTACGAACAGGGCGCACACGTATTGTTGGTAGATACGGGTAATTCTTATCAGGGCTTATGCGAACTCATCAAAGGAAAGACCAAAGGTGAAGACGGTGTTTATTTTACGTACACCGAAGGCAACCCGATTGCATTCAATCCATTTTACACGGATGATGGGGTTTTCGACATCGAAAAGAGAGAAAGTGTTAAGACCTTAATATTGACACTATGGAAACGTGATGATGAACCGCCAACCCGTTCGGAAGAAGTGGCATTATCCAATGCCGTATCAGGTTATATTGAACGTATCAAAACAGATGATGTTTACCCATCATTCAACGGTTTCTACGAGTATGTCAAAGGTGATTACCGCAAGGTACTCGAAGAAAAACAGGTAAGGGAAAAAGACTTTGACATTGCAAATTTCCTGAACGTCCTCGAACCCTACTACAAGGGTGGCGAATACGATTATCTGTTGAACTCCGACAAGCAGTTAGACCTGCTTTCCAAACGCTTTATCGTGTTTGAAATTGATGCGATTAAAGACCACAAAATCCTCTTTCCCATAGTCACAATTATCATTATGGAAGTTTTTATCAACAAGATGCGGAGGCTGAAAGGTATCCGAAAACTCATCCTGATTGAAGAAGCGTGGAAAGCGATTGCCAAAGAAGGAATGGCGGAATATATAAAATATTTATTTAAAACCGTCCGCAAATTCTTCGGAGAGGCGATTGTCGTTACGCAAGAGGTAGATGATATTATCCAGTCGCCCATTGTAAAAGAAAGTATCATCAACAATTCCGACTGTAAAATCCTCTTAGACCAGCGTAAGTATATGAATAAATTCGATGACATACAGGCAATGTTGGGGCTTACAGATAAGGAAAAAGGTCAGGTACTTTCTATCAATATGAACAACGATGCAAGCCGACTGTACAAAGAGGTTTGGATTGGCTTAGGTGGTACGAACTCGGCAGTCTATGCCACCGAAGTTAGTTTGGAGGAATACCTCGCATACACCACCGAAGAAACCGAAAAAATGGAGGTAATGCAATTAGCTTCCGAATTGGACGGTAACGTAGAACTCGCCATTAAGCATATCGCAATGCAAAGGCGTGACAAAGCAAATCAATAGTCATTAACATTTTAAAATTCATAAAAATGAAAAAGTTCCTTTTTATGGTGTGTACGGCACTAATGCTCGCCGTAGCACCGTCCGCAAAAGCACAATGGGTAGTAACCGACCCCACAAATCTGGCATCGGGTATTCTCAACAGTGCGAATGAAATCGTACAGACTTCTTCCACGGTATCCAATGTAATTAAAAATTTCAAGGAAGTGGAAAAGGTGTATAAACAGGGTAAGGAGTATTACGACAAGCTACAAGCTGTAAATAATCTTGTAAAAGATGCACGTAAGGTACAGCAGACTGTATTGCTTGTCGGTGACGTATCCGAAATGTATGTTACCAACTTCGGTAAGATGATGAACGACCCGAATTTTTCTGCACAGGAATTGGCAGCTATCAGCAATGGTTATTCGGCATTGCTGAATGAAAGTACCGAACTGCTGAAAGAACTCAAACAGATTGTAACCTCATCAAGCCTTTCGCTGAACGACAAAGAGCGTATGGATATTATTGATAGAGTGTACAAAGAAGTAAAGGAATACCACAGCTTGGTACGCTACTATACCAATAAGAATATCTCTGTAAGTATTCTAAGAGCAAAAAAGCAGAACAATACCAAAAGAGTGCTTGACCTCTATGGAACTCCTAACCAAAAATACTGGTAGTTATGGAATTTCAAAATCTTCACGAAGTCCTACGCTCATTATATGATGAGATGCTCCCACTGTCCGCCGATATGGCGGCAGTGGCTAAAGGGATAGCCGGATTGGGGGCTTTGTTCTATGTTGCCATAAAAGTATGGCAGGCTTTGAGCAGGGCTGAACCCATTGATATGTACCCTTTGCTTCGTCCTTTCGCTTTGGGGCTTTGCATTATGTTTTTCCCAACTATCGTATTGGGAACAATCAATGCCGTGTTAAGTCCGGTGGTACAGGGTACTCACACAATCCTCGAAAATCAGGTGCTTGACCTCAACAATTTGCAGGCGAAAAAAGACCTGCTCGAACGGGAAGCTATGCTACGAAATCCTGAAACAGCCTATCTCGTATCAAATGAGGAATTTGATAAAAAGCTCGAAGAATTGGGCTGGTCGCCCGGCGATTTGATTACGATGTCGGGAATGTATATGGATAGGTTTGCCTACCAAACCGAACAAGCTATTAAGAATTGGTTTCGCAATCTGTTAGAGGTACTGTTTCAGGCGGCAGCTTTGGTTATTGATACCATAAGGACGTTCTTTCTCATTGTCCTGTCCATACTCGGGCCGATAGCCTTTGCGATAAGCGTGTGGGACGGTTTTCAGTCCACGCTCACGCAATGGCTGACCCGATACGTCAGCGTTTACCTGTGGTTGCCTGTGGCAGACCTGTTCAGCTCTATGCTTGCCAAAATACAATCCCTCATTATCGAAAAGGATATAGCAATGCTTGCCGACCCGACTTACATTCCTGATACCTCAAATACCGTGTACATCATCTTTATGATAATCGGTATCGTGGGCTACTTCACTATCCCAACGGTAACAGGCTGGATTATTCAGGCAGGCGGTGCAGGGAACTTTACCCGTAACGTAAACCAAGCCGCAATGAAAACCGGAAATATCGCCGGAGCAGGAACAGGTTCGGCAGTTGGAAATATCGGTGGCAAGTTAATGGGGAAATAAAAACAATCAAATCATTTAAAAATGGAATTTAAAACATTAAGAAATATCGAAAACAGTTTTAGGCAAATACGGCTGTATGCCATTGTATTTGCCGTTCTCTGCCTAAGCGTGGTAGGATTTTCACTTTGGAAATCTTACAGCTTTGCAGACGAACAACGCCAAAAAATCTATGTGCTGGATAATGGAAAATCGTTGATGCTTGCCTTATCGCAAGATGCAAGTATCAACCGACCTGTGGAAGCAAGGGAACACGTCAGGCGTTTTCACGAACTCTTTTTTACGCTTGCTCCCGACAAGAACGCTATCGAAAGCAATATGAGCAGGGCATTCAACCTTGCCGATAAATCAGCTTTTGATTATTACAAAGACCTGTCGGAAAAGGGCTATTACAGCAGGATTATTTCGGGGAATGTACAGCAACGCATTGAGGTGGATAGTGTCGTGTGCAATTTCGACACCTATCCTTATGCGGTGCGTACCTACGCCAAACAATTCATTATCCGTTCGAGCAACGTGACCAGGCGTAACCTGATTACTTCCTGTTATCTCGTGAACTCTGTCCGTTCGGACAACAACCCGCAAGGCTTCAACATCGAAAAGTTTGCAGTGATAGAAAACAGGGATATAGAAGTTATCGAACGCTAAAAAAACAATCTTATGGAAGCATTATCAGATTTAAGCACGTTTGCAAAAATCCTTACCGATAAAGGATATAACGGCTATTTCCATACGCAGGGAGCGTATGCTGGAAAGTTGAAGGAAAGTATCGGCGAATACCTCGAAAACTGCCAAAAAGGTACAGATAGTTTGCCTAAACAGGACTTGTTGCTGACGGGCTACCTGCAATGGTCGGGCGAAGACAAGCCAAGTGTAGAATGCAGTATGTGGGTAAAATACCTGAACGGCAAATTCTCGCTTAACAGAATGGAGGTTGCAAGGAAAGACCAATTTGGGCAACTGCTGAAAAAATCGGAACTGACAAACCTGTCAGTCATATCCGCACCCAAAGCGGTTGAGGCAGTCGCTTTGGTCAATGAAGAACCGAAGCAAAAGGCAGGTCAAAGTCCTAAGCGTTTCAAGCTATAACAACAGAAATAGTAAGGTTATGAAAAAACTAAGAGCAAATATGGACAGGTACTTTGACAAGCTGGACGAACGCTGGCGGGCATTGCCCTTGCGGAAACAGCACCAATACACACTTTACTTTTTTGTGGGGTATCTACTGCTTACGGCAGGTGTCATTTGCAAAGTATGGTACGATACCTCAAAGTCGGGTAACGATATGGTCATTGAGCATATCGAAAACCCTGTCCTCAAAAAAAGTGAAAGTCCTGCAAGATTGCAGGACACATTATCAACAATTCTAAAAAACAAGATTTATGAAAGAAAATGAGAACAAAAAGTCGGTTGTTCGGGTAACGGAAGGGAACCAGGCAGCAACCACTGATGTACTGCAAGACGGTACACAGAACAAAGCCGAAAAGCTCAAAAAGCCACTCATATTTGGCTTAATGGGAATTGTCTTCGTAGGTTGTATGTACCTCATATTTAAACCATCCGCAGACAAAAAGGAAATTGAGAACATCGGGCTGAACGATGCAGTACCGGAGGCTACCGGAGCAGGAATGCCTGCCGACAAAGGCAAGGCTTACGAGTTGGAAATGCTGGAACGCAAAGAGCAAGAAAAACGCAATGCACTTACCACGCTTTCTGACTATTGGAATACTGAAGACAAAAAAGAGCCTAATGATGAATTTCCCGAAGAAGACGAAAACAGCAGCTATGGCGTTGGCAGAGGTTCGGGAAGAAACGGCAATCCTGCATTGAGCAGTTACCGCAATGCACAAAGCACATTGGGTTCATTTTATCAGGATAACAACTCTGAAACAACAGAACTCCGCAGGCAATTGGACGAACTAAAAGAACAATTAGCCGAGAAAGATGTACCTAAATCTGTAACCGTTGATGACCAGCTTGCCATAATGGAGAAATCCTACCAGATGGCGGCAAAGTATCTGCCAACAGGTACAAATTCGACAGAAGCCCCACCTGCTAAGGATGCAGGTACGGCTACCGCAGGTTCAACTCAAAAGGAGCATTTTGTGGCATTCACACCTACAAGAAAGAACACCGTTTCCGCTTTGTATCGTGAGCCTACGGACAGTGCCTTTTTAGCCGATTGGAGCGAAACAAGAAACCGGGGCTTTTATACCGCAGGTTCTATTGAGCAAACGGCACAACCGAAAAACAGTATCAAAGCCTGTGTACACGATGCGCAAACGGTTATTGGCGAAACAGGGGTACGATTGCGATTGTTAGAGCCAGCCCAAACGCCTCAACGTACCATTCCGAAAGGAACGATTGTAACAGCTAATGCCAAATTTCAGGGAGGTCGATTGCAGCTAAAGATTACCTCCGTAGAATTAGAGGGCAACATCATTCCGGTTGATATTACTATTTACGATTTGGACGGACAGCAAGGCTTGTACGTTCCGTATTCGCCCGAAATGAACGCCCTTACCGAAATGGCGGGCAATATGAGCCAGACTTCGGGAACAAGCATAATGCTCACGCAGAATGCAGGACAACAGGTTGCTGCTGATTTAAGCCGTGGCGTGGTACAGGGTGTTTCGGGCTATTTCGCCAAAAAGGTAAGAACCCCAAAGGTTACGCTAAAAGCAGGGCATCAGGTCTTCCTTGTATCTAAAAAATAATGTTGAACTCAAATAATTTAAACAATGAAAAATCATTTAAAAACCTTTTGGGCATTTGCCCTGATACTCGGCTTTGCCGTACAATCTTACGCACAGGATAGTGCAAAAACTCCGCTTGCATTAGGCAAGATAGAACCGTATAGAATGGAAGTTACCTACGATAAAACTTCACATCTTATTTTTCCGACCGCCATCCGTTATGTGGATTTGGGAAGCGAATACCTGATTGCTGGAAAAGCGGAAGATGCGGAAAATGTATTGCGTGTAAAAGCATCGGTAAGGGAATTTGAAGCGGAAACCAATTTTTCAGTTATCACAAATGACGGGCGTTTTTACAGTTTCAATGTGTATTACAGTCCCTATCCCGAAGCGTTGAGCTATGACCTCTTGACAATGCAAAAGGCGGTTGATAAAGCCAACGGAAACGATGTGCTTTTTGAAGAATTGGGCAACAATTCGCCATCATTGGCAGGCTTGCTTTTGGAAACCATTTACAAAAAGGACAAACGTATTGTAAAGCATATCGGGGCTAAGAGTTTCGGTATTCAGTTTATCCTCAAAGGTATCTACATACACAACGGCAAATACTATTTCCATACGGAATTGAGAAACCGTACCAATGTGCCGTTTCAGATTGATTTTGTGAATTTCAAAGTGGTGGATAAAAAGGTAGCCAAACGTACCGTAGTGCAGGAACGCCCGATGATACCGCTTAGGACTTACAAACCATTGGATGAGATTGGCGGAAAAACGACCGAGCAAAACGTGTTCCTGTTAGACCAATTTACCATTGCCGATGACAAGGTACTACTTATTGAGATTTTCGAGAAAAACGGTGGCAGGCATCAGACACTCCAGATAGAAAATTCCGACTTAATCAAAGCTCGTTTGATTAACGATATGCACCTGAAATTTTAATAACCTTTTAAAGTAAATAATATGAAAAAGTATATCTATACCGTGATGCTCATCTTTATGGCCATCACGGTCACACAGGCACAAAGAATGTTACCTAAACAGAAAGGATTGGAAGTGAGTACGGGTGTGCTGTCCGATGATAAAATCGGTAACGATTATTACATCAATGTAGCAATGACCGTAAACGGCAAAAATGGTAACTACCAGCTTTGGGCGTTGGAATATACACACCAATACCACGATTATAAAGACCTCCGCATACCGCAGGAAACTTATACCGCAGAGGGCGGTTACAGTTTCTTCCTGTTGGGCGATGTTCGTAAGAACATCACGCTGAACTTTGGAATAACAGGCGTAGTCGGTTACGAAAGCATCAACCGTGGCGAAGCAATGTTGTATGACGGAGCGAAGATACTGAGCGAAGACAATTTTGTTTACGGAGCAGGCGGACGGCTCACATTTGAAACGTACCTGTCCGACCGTTTTGTGTTAGTCCTGCAAGGGCGTACAAAGGTTTTGTGGGGTACAGACTTGGAACAATTCCGACCGTCCGCAGGCGTGGGATTAAGGTTTAATTTTTAAAATGTAAAATGATGATAGCAATATTCAATAAATTCAGGATAGGATTAAGCTCAATATATATACTCTTGGCAATCCTCACGGCTTCGGTTACGTTGGTATCTTGTAGCAAAGACGATGAACTCGAAATACAGAACGATTTCCCTTTTGAGGTCAAAGTAATGCCTGTACCCAAAGATATTGCCAGTGGGCAGACCGTAGAGATACGGATTACCATACAGCGAACAGGCAATTACAGCAACACGCAATATTTTCTCCGCTACTTTCAATTTGACGGTCAAGGCACATTGCGGTATTATGACGAACCACCGTATTTGCCAAACGATTTGTATTCGTTGCCAACGGAGCAGTTCCGGTTGTATTACACTTCGGCATCTACCGTATCACAATCCTTTGAGGTTTGGATTTCCGATAACTTCGGTAACGAAAAGCAGTTGAGCTTTCAGTTCAACAGTAGTGATTAATGCTACTTATATAAAAGCAAAACCGACTGTTACAGGTCGGTTTATTGCTTTTCAGCTTTCGGTGTACGTTGTTTTTTGTTTAAATTTACTTGAATTATAATCTTAACGGGTATGGATACAGTTACGGCTCAATTGGTGTTTGGTATTATTGTTATCGTTATTGCGATAGTGCTTATTTATTGGATAAACCGCAGGAAATTTTATAGGCGTAATGGTATGGGTGCAGAGGGATTTTCGAGTTTTGAAGCATCTGTATTTACCCGTTTTATAGAACGTGTCGGCAAATGGATTGCATACGCTTTGATAATTCTCGGTATTGTCTGTATATGGACTTATAGCCAAATGAAAAAGGACAAAGAGAAGCAACAAGTGGAGATACCTAACTCGAAATAAGTATTTTTATGGAAATTTAGATTATATGATTTAGTATTCATAATAAAGAGGAAAATTATAAAATGACAAAATCCTTTGATGACATAACCCTACGAAATATATCTGATATTATATCAAATATACTGACACATACGAAAATTACAGAACATTTATCAGGTGCTGGTATTTCTCAATCTCAATATGGCACAAATAAAACAGACAGATTGTTTTATGCTTTAAAAGAAAGACAAGCACAAGACAGATGTGGAAATAATGTATTGGCATTTGTTGTTAGATTATTAAATCCTAAAAGATATAATTCCGAAGATGAATTTGAAAAAGATAGAACAACTATCAATGAGAAACTTGTTTATGAAGGGATAGAAATTGATAAAAGTGGACAGCCCCGACAAGTTGATAAGGCGAAAACTATTTCGGAAGCAAAAAGCAGGTCACTAAAAATCAAAGAAAAAGTACACGGAATTGGAGTTCATTCAGAAATTTTGCCTTATTGTGAAGCTGAATGGTTAAAGGAAAATTATTTTCACGCTATACTTGAAATTACGAAAAGTGTAGCAGAGAGGCTTAGGCAAAAAAGTGGCTATACTTCAGACGGAGCAGATTTAGTTGATGATTGTTTTGCGTTGGGAAAGGACAAAAGACCTATGCTTGCTTTCAATACTCTGAAAAATCAAAGCGAAGAAAGTGAACACAAAGGTTTTGGAAATTTCTGCAAAGGATTTTTTTCTATGTACAGAAATCCAAAAGCACACAACCCCAAAATATTGGAAGATACCCAACTTTCACAAATGACAGAAGTTTTGGTTGTAGCAACAATTATTCACAACAAACTTGATAACACTTATAAAACGGGGCTTAAATAAAAAAAATCGGATAGCTCAAAAGGTTATCCGATTTTTCGTTTATGGCAAAAGTAAAAAGCCAAACACTGCCTTTCAACGCCAATCAATGCAACCTTTCCCAATCCTGCAATAAGCCTTTATAAATTCGACTTCCACAGAAAAAATGAGCAAACAATGGAAGTTATTGCAATACAAAAAACCGCATTGGACGGAATGAAGAATGACCTAAGGGAACTTTTGGAAATGACCGAAAATGCCACACGAAAATATACCCCGATTTTCAAAGAGGAGCAATGGCTCGATAACCAGGAAGTGTGTTTGATGATGAACATTACCAAACGGACTTTGCAGACCTACAAGGACAAAGGCTTATTACCATATTCCAAACTGAACCGCAAGAATTATTATAAACGCTCGGACGTACAGGCTTTACTCGAAGCCGGACAGCCGTACAATACCAACGACAATGGATTTACTGACGAATGAAACGGAAGAAATCATCGCCCATCAGGAAATGATAATGCAGTTGAGAAACCGTATTGAAGAAATATTAAAAAATTACCGTCCTGTAATGAACGGAGAAATATACTTGTCGGGCGAAGATGTGTGTAGGCTGTTACATATCAGTAAACGGACTTTACAGCAATACCGTGACGATAATATCCTGCCGTATATACAAATTGGGGGTAAGATTATTTATAAGGAAACGGATATTCTGACCGTCTTAGAACAGAACTATATAACCAATGACAGACATTGCTTCTAATTAATTTGGTTCTGACTATGTTTCAACGGAAGGACTTTAGTATATTTGCTATGTAAAATATAACAATACTTAAAGTGTTTTTGCTTTAGGTCTTGGTACTGAAAACTGGTAATTTTTTGTATCCCCAAGACAATAAGTAAGAACGCTCACGTCATAGGCGTGGGCGCTCGCTTATTCGGGGATTAAGGCGTACCAGTGCCTCAGTATCGGTAAGTGTGGTTGCCTGCGCTTCTTTTTTTTGTGCAGGGCTACATCAACTCAAAAAAGTAATGATATGGAAACTGGTACAGCACAACAAAAAATTGCCCTCGCCTTTATCAATGATAAAAGCCCGATTTTGGATTTGACCTGCAACGACCTCGTTGCTTCAGGAATTGAAGTATTGTTCCGTTCTGAAAACATTGAAGACGGACTATCTCAATTACCAGCATTAAAAACACTTCCCAACATTTGTATTATTGACCTTGATTTTTACAATAAGAATGTGCTGGCACAGCTTCAAGAATTGAGAACACAATATCCAACCATTAACCTGATTGCACATAATGATATTGATGCAGAAAAAGCCGTAAAACCTCTTTTGGAAATTGGTTTTACAGGTTATTTGCTCATTGGTAGCGATACGGACGATTTTAAAAAAGCTATTGATGTTGTTACCAATGGCGGTAGATATTTTAGTGTGGGAGTAGCGGAAATTGCACAGGAATATTTCAGTAATAAGTAACGTTCCGATTATAATAGTATAAAATATCTGTTCTAATCAAGCGGCGTTCTTTTGCTTCTTTTCTTTGGTCGCTTATGTGAAAAGAAAAGAAGTCATTGCATACCTAATCATTGGGATAATGAATATCCCACACAATAATGTCGCAACCTGTTTGGTAAAAGGTAGAGAAAGGAAATTGTGTAGCGGTGCATTTTGACAAAGGGGTTGCACCGATTTGATGCAAAAAGACTGTCCCGACCATCGGGAGGATCTGTCTTTTTGCCGCCCGACTTTTCGGGTCAGGCGACTTTTATCGGGTGGGTGCGGAAATCTTTCAGATTGTGAAAAAATCCTTTGTATTCAGTCATTCCCCTGCGAAATAAGTTCCACAGCAAAGAACAACCCATTTGGGTTAATGAGGAATTGATAAACAAGTCCTGGTGTTCCAACGCTTCGGCAAGTGAGCAACTTGGCGTGTTATCCTCTTGTTCGGATTGCTTCAGCAATTCGCCAAATTCATCGGTAACAAATGGCAGGCTTGCCACCGTTTGGTATTTCTCTGAATTGGGTTGCTTTATCTCTCCGATAGTAGATAGTAGCACTTGTCCTGTATCTTGGCTGTTGCCAAAATCCAACCAATATTTCGGCTCATCTTGGTAGTGTCTGCGGTAACTTATTTCTTTAAGAATTTCAGCAACGCCAAACCTCGCCTGTACATTGTCCACACAAGTAATAGTAATGATTGCCCTTGCTTTTTCGGGTATTCTGCCAAACTTGTCCTTTTCAAATTTTACCGTTTCGGCTTTCCAATTTGTACCGATGCAACGATTGATACGGTTTATCAATGCAACCGATTTGTACAATCCTGTTTCACTTTCAAAAAAACGCTGTCTGCCTAAATTGGCACTCGTGATAACATCATCATCCCAAAGGCGGACTTGCAACCCTGCGTGTCCCAACGCTATCAAGCTCTCGTTTATTTCCATTAAAGCGGTCAATACTTTTGAGCCTGTGCCACCTGCCCCGATAAGGTTTACCGAAATTGGGTTTGTCGGATTGAGCAGATAATTGTCCGTAAAATGGATTGCTGTTTTTGCTGTATTCATCACAATAGATTTTTAAGGGTTTTGTTATTCTTTTTTAATACTTCTTTCGGAAAAGGTTTATCAGTATTGATAAGGTCTTTCCAAAGGTTTACAATGTTTTTTTTCGTGAGGTTCTCGCATAATGAATGGCTGAAATAGGAATTAAAAAAATAATGTTCCCACGCCTGTGTAAATTCCTCAACCGAAGCCGAATTTTTAATATCAATACTAACAGTACCCATACATACATTGCCCTTTTCGTAGATATTGAAGAAAGGTGCGTAATGCAATGGCGTTTTCTCGGTGGGTCTTCTGTCGCTTGCCAAAGCAAATACAGTAAGACTGCTTTTGCTCGCTAACCAAAGCATTGGCGGTACTTGTGCCATTCCGTTGGATATGCCCAAACTATCCACAAAATACAGTTGTCTTTGCTGTGCTTTGGTGTACCATAATACTATACCTTTTTCAGCATTTGGATTGATATGCAGAATGTTTGTAGGCAATATTCCCTTTGACTTTAAAAAGGCTGTGTTCTTTTCTTCATCGGTCTGTAACGCCTTTGCCAATACGTTGGCTTCTTTTACGGTCAATGGGTGGGCATTGATAGGCGTTCCGTTGCTATCCATATCGAAATGCTCCACGTACATTGCTGTATCTGTTCCTTTGGTTTCATAGAAAACCAAAGCGGATTTTGGATAGTATAATGTGCCGAAATCTTTGGTTATGTCGTTTACGGTGTTCATTTTTCTGTTGTTTTATAGTTATATAATAAGTAAGAAAGGTCATCCAACAATTCAAACAGGCGATTTTCAAAATCAAGGTTGCCTTGTGTTATTTTACTGCCGTCAAATGCTTTGCAAATGGTCGGCTCTTCCATTTTTCCGTATTCGTTGAACTCATTGTTGATGCTTTCGGAAAGGCTTTCATATAGCCAACCTTTGGTATCTGCGATAAATGAAATGTACTTTTCCATTCCGATTGCTTCGGTTTCGTAATCATCGTCATAAGGGTCTTCTTCGGGCAATGGTGCGTTTCTAAAAAAAGTTGCTTTCGGATATTCAGTACAAAGGGCAAACGCATTACACGCTACCTGCCAACATTCCCTGTCGAACGTGTCAAGGCTTTTAAATCGGTTCAAACGCTGTTCAAATATCTTTAGATTGCTTCGGTTAAATAACTTTTGTTCTATCCTGTCGCCAATATATTCGGCATTTCTCAACTCACTTCTATATGTTTCTGTTTCGTCCGTTTCCTCGTCCTGTTCTACCCAATCTTTATGCGTTTCATACAACCAATACAAATAGCTGTCTTCCTGCCTGTAATACGGCACATCGGCAATATGGTACAGATAACTGCATACCGATACAAGTAGCTGTGCGGTCTTTTTACGCTTCGGGTCTTTGAGCATTTTAAAGAGTGGTGCAATAGGAATATAATACAAGGTTGTACCTACATTATACCTTTCCTCACTTACAAAAAAGGTTTTCTTACTATCCTGTACCAATTTGAAACTGTCCCAATTTATGTTGGTACGTTTTACTTTGGTTTCCATATCCCACATAGATAATACTACATTGTATGGAAACTCAAAATCATGGGTTTGCATCGGTTCAATGCTGTAATGCTCGGCAAGTCGGGAAAGGGACTTGTAAAAATCCCTCTCCGTTTTCTGACAAGCCTGTACGGATTGTGCTGTTTTCAGTTTAGGCAGAAACGTACACTTTAGAATACCATTGGTAGCATTGCTATCGGTACGGATTTCTGCTTGTCTTTCTGCACTTGGTTTGCGTCCTTTGGTCTTTGTAGCCAATTTGCGAACTCGCCCAACTGTCGGTGTAACTGCTGTTGTCGTTTCTGTTCGGGTATATTGATTGTTCCCGATATGATGTTGCGTTGCATAATTCATCGTTTTAAAATTTTGGTTTAACCTTTCGTACCCATTACGCTCTCAAATTTGTACTCTACCGCATCGTCTTTTATCTGTGGTGCAGATGCTTTTGCCGTTGTCAAAATCGGGTACATATTGGCGTAAAAATTCATTACGGCTTCCACGCTCCAACGTGGCTCTGGGTCGGTCAGTCTGATGTCCTGTCCTTTGTCTTTGAGTATGAAAACTCGTTCTAATTGCGTTGCTAATAACATAACTTTCTAATTTTGGGGTTAACACTTTTATTCTTCCTCGTCCGCTTCATCAATAGGATAATCGGCAGTAACTTCTTCCACCTTTGGCGGTTCGGGTGTAGCTTCTTCCATTGCTCCGAAAAGGCTCGGTGTTGCGAACTTGTCGGACAATGAAGTTTTGCGTTTGCGTATCTCGTCCGCTTTTTCGGGAAACTCCGTTATATCGGGTACTTTCATCCACGCTTCGCGGAACTTGCCCTCTTTCTCCAACTCGTCAGCCTTTACCATAGCATCTTTAAATTTCTTGTCTTTGGCTTCTTTTTCCTTTTTCTCCTTTTCTGCTTTTTCTTTCTCGATTGCCGATTGCTTTTTAACTTCTTCCAATTGCTTTAAGAATTTTTCCATATCCACCATTAAGCCCGATACCTTTTGTATAGGTGTGGTAATCTGTTCAAAAAATCCCTCGTCAAACTCTTGGGGTGTGGCGTTAAATGTCAATGGGGGAATAAGGTTTTTGGCACTATCTCCGCATTGTTCGTTATTGAGCAATACTGTTACGATTAGGTTGCTTTCTATTCCTTTTGAAATGTTCAGTTGCAATACTCCTGTAAAGTCCAACTGCTGTATCTGATTGAAAAAATTTGTGTTCATCGTTCTTTGATTTTAATTGTTGTTTAACCGTTTTTTGATTGCTTTTAGTTTCTCGTATATGTCCATCCAATAGGCATTTTGCCTTTTATCGAAGTCTGAAAAACTTTTGTCCTCGTGGCTATACCCTGTATTTCGTTTGGCAATACAGATAGCTTCTTTTAGGTCGGTTACTTCAATTTCGTAACCGTTCAAATCCGTTATTTTCATACCTGTTCTAATTCTTATTTAGTGATTTCCGCTATTTGGTCAATCCTGCCGTAAACAATACTTCTAAGGCTTGTTTTGTCGGGGGCGTTGTATTCTGCCCAACTGCCGTACTGCTTCACTACATAGGTTTTCAAAATATCCTCAAACCCGAAGCGATAACCCATAAGGGGTACGGCTCTTTTGAAGTAGGCATTTCGGTTTACTGCTTCCGCAAGCCAATTTTTTTCTGCTCGGCTCAACTTGTCGCTTTTGTTCAGTTTTTCCCTTAGTAGGTAAACCTTTGCATTTTGCAGGGTTTCCAATTCGGGAACATCGTAGCGTACAAACTTTGTGGCTATTGCTGTCGTTTCCATTGTATCTGCTTTAAGTGTTATGAATTAGTTTCAGCATCGGTGTATTTTCCATTTTCATAGTAGCCTATAAGCCGTTCCCAAAGCCGTATTAGGCTGTCGATATCTACATAGAAATACTCTGTTCTGTTGCAATAGATGATGTATATAGCTTCATCCCTGTATTGCGTTTCAAGGCTTTTTTCTTTAGCCATACTTTTGGCTTCGTCTATGGTTTTTGCTTTCATATTCTGCTGTTTTGTATCGTTATCAATCTTTACTATATCCACAATGGCACATTCGGGACAACCCTCTACGGCTGTTATCTGCTGTATTGCTCTCTGCTTTCCGCTAAGTGATACTACTGTCAGCGTTACTTTGCCTGTGTCGTGTTTCAGCGTTGCTTTATAGGTTTCCATTGTCATAGCTGTTGTTTATAATAGGCTACCACCGATTAAGGCGGTAGCCTGTGGTTATCTAATTAAGGTTTAGGATTTCCGCACCGTCCAGAGCAAATGCAGTACATAGTTCAAATGCTTTCTGCGATTTGAGTTGGGCAGTACCACCCAATACAATGCTCTGCAACTTGGCTTCGTCATTCTTGTAACTCCTTACATTCTGATAGTAGCCTGTCACAGAATTGTACGCTCCGAACAACGTACCTTTGGTAGTGTCCATTTGTTGGGTGTCGCTTATCATAGCATACGCAAAAGCATCCTCAACGACATTTTTGAACACGGTGGAAATTTCATCTTCCGCACCTTTTTTGATTAGGTCAAGCGTTTCCTTATTTGGGCAAAGTGCCAACTGTATTAGCTTTCTTACTTCTCGGTCTGTTACCTTTACTTTTGCCCATTCGTTGAAAATGCCCTCTAATTGGTTGCTCAATGTGTTGGCAAGTCCCATAATCTTGTGAGCGTTCTCGATACGTTGTTTTGCTCCCGAAGTGTGCTTGATACGGACTACATTGGTCATACTGCGTAACGAAGCATTCAGCGTGTTTTGGCATACAATACGGATAGGCGTAAATGCGGCTGTGATACTTCCGCTACCATCGTGCGAAGTGGTTAGGAAAATGTACTTTTCCGTAACATCATCGCCATTGCCTACACGGATATAGTCGGGCAATTTGGCTGTGATAAAAACACGTTCTCCGTTGCCTAACGCTCCTGCGGTTTCGTACAGAATGCCCTCGCCACCGCCTACAATGGCATCAAAGAAATTAAAGGCTTCACGGTTTTGTACGATATGGTAATCCTTACCGACTACGCCCAATACTGCATTGTTATCGGTGCGTATGTTGGCGAAATAGTTAGGTACTTCTAATTCGCTACTGCCTATCTCTATGCCGTTGGTGGTTTCGATAATGCCCGAACCTTTGGTAAATAGTGGGGATTTTACGACTTCGTAATCTAACCCTGCGTATTTGATTGCTTCCTCACTTGTCGGGTATTGTTCTACGATTTGACCTAAACCGTGCCACGCTTTTTGTTGTACGCTAAAAAATGAATAACGTCCTGTTCTCTCGTTGAAATTGATATTATGTGCCATAATGCTTAAAATTTGATGTTTAAAAAATGATTGAATACTCGTTGTTAGAATGGGAGGTCGTCATCTGCTCCCTGTGCAGTAAAGCTGTTGTTCTCGGCTTGTGCAGTAGCCTGTATGGTTTCGGCTCTCTTACTACCTCCGTGCAGTTTGATTTGAGAGGTATGAAAGTTCAGCCCCGAATGTGCTTCGCCGTTTTTGCCTATCCACGCCCTTGTGCTTATTCTGCCTGTGAGTTCTACCAAAGTGCCTTTTGTGAGTAGGCTTGCCACGTTTGCAGAAATCCAATAGGCACAATCGAAATAGGTTGTTTGCTCTATTCGTTCACCTTGCTTGTTTTTGTAGCTTTCATTGGTCGCTACTGAAAAGTTTACTACCTGTTTTTCGTTCGACAATGTGCGTACTTCCGCATTTTTTGTCAGTCTTCCGATAATGTTCATAATCGTCCTGTTTTAAAAGTTTTACATTTTGTTACGTTCGCTTTTCTCGTTTCCTGCTTCCTGTTGTGGTTTGCTCCGCTTCGCTTCGCATAATTTTTTCCAAAAGAAAAACCGGAAAAAAGAAAGCAGATAATCCAAGCGGGCAATAGCGAAAACCAAGAAAAAAAATGATTTAATGGGGGTTCCTTTAGGGGGAAACCGTTCATTCATTTTTTTTATTGGTGGGTGTGTGCGGTGGCTGCCCGCTATAACTTAGCTGCCTTTTTACCGGTTGATTGTGGAAATATTCTGTTCTAATTTTTATGGAATAAATGACCAGGCTATGAGAGCCTGAAATAGAGGTTGGAATAATCGAAAAGTAAGGGCATAAAAAAAGCAGGATAGTTAAATCCTGCTTCAATCTGATAAGTAAAGAATGCACTAATTTTTAAACCATAATTTCTTCGGTATTGTAAATTTTATCTGCGTTTGTATGTTCATTCAATAATGCTATTTCTTCCCGTTCCATTTTAATAATAAACGCATCTTCCATTGCCTTAAATTTAGGCGAAACCAAATCCATATCCTTACTGATTTTTTGGCTGGTAATCTTAGCATAAATCTGTGTAGTGGAAATATTCTTATGACCCATCATTTTGCTAAGGCTTTCAAGCGGAACACCCTCGGTCAAAAACATTGTGGCGAATGTATGACGGGCGGTGTGGAATGTAACTTTCTGTTCTGTAACAATACCCGCTTCCTCAATAAGTTTACCTATATGCGTGTTGCAAGTCGCATTGGATGGCATTGGGAATACAAAATCATTTCTTGTAGCTCCACGATATTTCTCAATGATGCGTTTGGGGATTTCCAAAAGACGGACGTTGGAGGCAACATCTGATTTCTTTCTCCTGCTGATTATCCATTGGTGTCCATCAAAGAAAGACTGGATATTGCTCCATTTCAGTTTCTTAATGTCTATGTAAGAAAGCCCTGTGAAGCAACTGAAAATAAAAAGGTCTTTTACAAGTTCATATCGAGGCTTAGATGGTTTCAGGAGCATTAAGGTTTCTACATCCTCTTTTAAAAGGTAGCTGCGGTCGGTTTCTTCCATACTGATTTCATAATCCTCAAAAGGATTATCCCGTATCAAGCCTTTTTTAATAGCCAATTCTGCCAAAGCAATAACTGGCATTGTGTAAACCCAAACCGTATTATGGGTACATTCCTTATCAATGCGAAGAAAGAAATCAAACTCACGAATAAAATCAGAAGTGAGTTCCCGGAAAGCCATATCGTCCCGATGGTAACGCTCCCTTATAAATTCGCTAAGATGGTTGTAAACAGTGTTGTATTTGCTATACGTGCTTTGAGAGCGTTTTCCCTTAGCGACCATTTTTTCAAAGTCTTCATTTTGGTCTTTAAAGACTTTTAGTACGGCATCGTCCATTACACCAACACCCAAAAACGAGAGCTTTACTTTCTGTGCGGTCGCAAAACCCTCGTGCTTCAGCATATCTTCGTAAATCTTGTCGATACGACCCCGTACGTTATCCAGCTTTTGGTTAATGTTCAAAGCGGTGGCACTCTTGCCCTCAACTCTTCCGTATTTTAAATCCCAATTTTTCGGGTTAATTTCTAACTTTGTTCCCAAAGTTTTAGCTGTTCCATCAATGGTAATACGTGCCATAATCGGTGCATTACCGTTCTTTTTCAGTTCGTTCTTTTTCAGGTAGAAAAGCAGTTTGAACGTGGACTTTTTTGTCTGTTCCATAACTCAAATGTTTAATGTTTAAAATTAAATTACATTGAGTTACAAGGGAATGTAAAAAAGGGTGCAAAAGACTGAAATATAAACAGTTAAGCTATGTAGTTACCTTTATCAATCGGTAACGAATTAGTAACCTAACCTTGTGTTTTCAAGCCCAAAACCTATCAGACACCGAGTTCCAAACTAAGACTACTGTTTTATAAAGCATTGTATAGCAACGGGTTTAATCGTTTTGCTTATTTTTGCTTTTTACTAATCTTTTTATTCTAAAAAAGCCAGACTGAAAGTACATCAGCCTGGCTCCAGAGAATAAAAAAAAGAAAATTAAGGTATTGATGTCGGCAGCTGAACCTCAAAAGATTCTGAAGCCGTAAAGGTTTTTCCGTAACGGTCGGTAGCGCGTACTTCTACAGTATGTCTCCCCACGGCAAGATCTCCCGGAAATGCAGCATTCCAAACATGAGAAGAAAGTTCCGGATTCGACGGCCTGCGACCAGCAGGAAATTTCTCCATAGCATCCCACTCAAAAACGGAAAGCATATAGGCAGGATCGAAGGTATTCACAAAATTCATTTTTTTCCAATCGCCACCATTAATGCGGAACTCTACAATATCTTTTTCACTTCCGGTGAAAAAATTGGCATACAAGCGTGCGGAAGTTCGTGACTGAGGAATGACTTTGGGAACATGAAGCTGAATCATGAAATCCTCAGGTTTTCCGGCAACTTTATACTGTACTTCGTATTGATTATTTTTAACACTGACATAGGAATATCCACGGTAAGTACCATCGCGCATAACGGATAACGGAACTCCCATTTCATCCACAGTTCCGGAATACCAGTCGCCGGAAGTGGTTCCCATATTCAGTTCGTGCAACTCGCCATCTCCGTTCCAGCCTTCCTGTTTTCCGTAGAAAATCTGGCGTTGCTTGTGCGTATGTGCGGACATCATGAGGACATTTTTGAAAGGTTTCAATAATTCAAAAAGCTGATTACGGTCTTCCAGCCGGAAATGATCATCACCGGCACGTTCTGCCATCAGTTGAATATGAAAGGAAACAACAACAAGTTTATTTTTATCAACATGTTTAAGATTATTTTCAATAAATCTCAATTGGTCTTCCCGGAAACCGCCCCAATATCCTTTATGATCGCGCGGATCCGGATACAGAATGTTATCAAGTATCATGAAATGGACATTTCCATAATTAAAAGCATAATTTGCCGGGCCGAAGTTAGCCTCGAAAGTTTCATCAGAATGGCGGTCTTCTTTCGCTTCATAATTCATATCATGATTTCCCATTACGTTATACCAAGGTAAGCCGAGTTCTTTCACAGCGTGAATGTACGGCTGATGAAGATCAAGATTATCCCCTACCAAATCTCCAAGACTGATCCCAAATACTGCATTTTTTCTGTTGTTTTTCACTTCATTGATAATACCACGTCTGAAATAATCAATTTCTTTCAGGTTGTACGGTTGCGGGTCTCCAAAAACGATAATTCTGAAGTCTTTATTTTCTGTATTGCGGTACAACGGAAAATTGACCTCAGCAGGTAATTTTCCTGTAGGCGCAGTTCCTTTGTACTGAAAATGAGTCGGCGAACCATGAGGTTTATGATGATAATAGAATTTCGGCAACTTATTTTCGTTTACCGGAGTTGCATAATTTTCAGGTTTAATAACAAAAACGGTGGCATCATCCGAAACCGGCAGAAGGTATTTCCCGTTTTGGTCTGTCAATATTACATCAACACCGTTGGAAACTGCTACATTGGCGATTCCTTTTTCGCGGCGGTCTTTGATGGAATTTTTGTTGCTGTCCTCAAAAACGTATCCCGTAACAGTTTGTTGTGCCGAAAAAAACACAGACAGCACCAGGGAAGTGAGGATTATAAATTTACTTTTCATTTTTTAAATTTTTAAGTTCATCAGGAATATCTGTTGTAATGAACTGTATTCCCAGACTTTTCAATTGTTGATATGTTTTTTGGTCATTCACCGTCCATGCATTGGTTACCAAACCCAACTTTTGAGCTTCGGCCAACCAGTGAGGATTTCTTTCAGTAAGAATTCGGTGATGGTAATCTAAACCGTCTAATCCGGCTGCTTTCAGTTCTGCGGGCGAAAGTTCACCATTCAGGTACAACACGACAGCATCCGGCATTTCTTTCTTCAGAACTTTGCAAATATTGAGGCTGAATGAAATAAATTCGCACTGCGCTTCCATGTTTAGTTCCCGTATGATTTTAACGGCTTGTTTTGCCATTTGAATTTCTCTTTCAGCAGATTTTTCCGGCTTCAGTTCCACGATCATTTTCATTTGCGGAACTTTTTTTCCCTGTTCCAGATATTGCCGAAATGTGGGAATATATTCGCCATTTTTTAAAGAAAGATGTTTTAGAACCTGATAATGATTTTCAGCAATCAAAATTCCGTTAATATCTTCATCATGATTGATCATTAATACACCGTCTTTGGTCATCCGAACATCAAATTCAGATCCGTAAACGCCCAGCTGTTGCGCATTTTTAAGAGAAGAAATGGAGTTTTGAGCCGAGTTTTCTGTTTTCCAGAATCCGCGGTGCGCAATCAGCTGAGTGTTTTGAGCATGCATAACCGAAGTAATGAACATCAAAATTACGGATAGTATTTTCATGGATATTTTCAGGGTTTGTTCCACCACATTTTTGAATTAATATCATCGCCGCCCAATTTTTGTACAGCAGCGTTGTAATTTTCAGTATTCATCACTCTAGGTTGTGTAGGATACAGCATTCTTTGCGGCATATTTCCGCCGTTCAGCAGTCCGCCGTTGTTCGGTAAAACAGGATATCCCGTTCTACGCTGCTCGTACCATTGCTGATGATCAACAAAGAAAAGGGCAACATATTTCTGAAGCATGATTTGCTCTAAAGTTCCGTTATAGGCGACAACAGGATTCGCAAAATAATTCGCTGGCATCGTATTCCCCCATTCTTCCAGCGTAGCTTTCACGCCGTTTTCATAATAATTTTTGGCGTTTCCGGAAATGATACCTTTCAAAGCAAGTTCAGCCAAAGTAAACTGGAGTTCTGCATAAGGATAGACCAGAATTTTGAGGGGAGCTTTGGCCAGATTTTGATTCATATTGGAAGGCTGATAATTGAAAACAGTTCCCAAAGCATATCCTGCAGGCGCACCTTCATAACCGATATTTGGATACGGAGCAACATTACTTTTGGCTTGTGTAAAAAATTTGGAAAGCCTTGGATCCTGATTATTTTTTAAAGTATTGACAAAAAATTCTCCGGCAGCACGATAAGAGGTAAAATCCTGAGGACGGGCAATAGGCGGAAGATAAGGCGCAACTCCGGATACTGAAATTACGACACCGTCCGCGATATTTTCAAAGATTGGATATTTCACCGGATCGTTCACAATTTGCTGGATTCTCGCATGCACATCCACTTCTCCGTTTCGGTTCAGAATTCTGGTAAGAAGCCTGAGGGAAAGAGAATTGGCAAATTTTTTCCACTTGATCATATTGGCTGCCGAAGCGTGTCCCTGGAAGAAAAGATCAGGTTCAGAAAGTGCTTTAGTTGTATCAAAAAGATCATTCGCTTCCCTTAAATCGTTCAGGAGAGTAACGTAAATATCTTTCTGGCTGTCGAATTTTGGTTTCATAATATCTTCTTCCAGCTTTAATGCTTCGCTGAAAGGAACATCGCCGAAAGCGTCCGTTAAATTTGAATAAATCCAGGCATTCATTACCTTAGCAATTGCCTGATAATTAGGATTATTTTCTTTAACTGCGAAATCGTTCATTTCCTTGGCTTGTTTCAGCCATTTATAACTGGTATTCCAGAAACCGGCACCGGTGCCTTCCGTGAAATAATAACGGCTCACGGTATTTCCCTCGTTGGGGAAAGGAATGGCGACTTGCATGATTTGAAAAGTAAAATCATCGGCACGGTTGTATCCATACGAACCCATTTCGTACTGTAAAGGAGCCAGCATGCTTCCGGCAGTAGGGCTGACAATTTTGCTGGTATCTGTATTGATTTCCTCAAAAGTCCGGGAGCAAGACTGCACAGCAAGAACAGTAGCGGCAACGAGGCTTATGTTGATGAAAAGCTTTTTCATTTTTTATTTCTTTTTTTAGAATTTTACATTAATTTGAAAACCGATGGTTCTGGCAGAAGGCAACTGGCCAATTTCTACACCGGGCGTAATGGTACTGTTATCCAAGGTGGCAACTTCCGGATCAAACATCGGGAACTCTGTCCACATCCACAGATTTTTTCCAAATAAAGCTAAGGTCAGTTCAGTCATTCTTAGTTGCTTCGTGATATTTTTCGGGAATGAATACGCAATTCTGGCATCACGAAGCTTGATGAAAGAAGTGTCGAAAGTATTGGTTTCTACGTTGGCTCTGCGGTAATAATCACCGTAATATGAAGCTACAGTTACGGATTTGGTATTGGGGCTGTAAGAACCGTCTGGATTCTGTACTACACCTTCGCCTACCATCATTCCGGTGTCGCTTCTTCCATTCAACGTGTGAGTCAGCTTGCCTTGTTCGGACATTTTGTGATGGGTTTGGGAATAAGCCATTCCGCCATATTGCCCGTCGAAAGAGAAACTTACCTGTACATTTCCGAATCTGAAATCATTTTGAAATCCTGCGCGCCATTTCGGAAAAGCGTTTCCAACTTTTTCAATATTAGCTGGCCTTGCTGTTAATCCGTTGTCACCAAAAACCACTTGTCCGTCGGGAGTTCTTACGAGTTTAAAGCCATACATATCTCCCAAAGATCCGCCTACTTCTGCATTAAAATAAACCACGCCGGCTACTGTGCTCATGGTGTACGGTTCATTGTTAAATTCTGCGGGCAGCGACATGATCTGGTTTTCGTTCATCGACCAATTGGCACCAATTTTCCAGCTGAAATTTTTGGTTCTTACGGGAGTGGCATCCAGCGACATTTCGATTCCTCTGTTGCGCACTTCTCCAGCATTAATCCAACGATGGGAATATCCTGTTTCATACAACGTCGGAATTCGAATAATCTGGTTTCGCGTATTATTTTGGTAAACGGTAAAGTTATAATTCAATCGGTTGCCCAGTAATCCAAAATCCATCCCTGCTTCAATATTGGTATTGATTTCCGGTTTCAAATTCGGATTAGGATACGTAGATGGCGCTGTCACAGATCCCTGAATATCAGAAAGATCATAATACTTCTCCAGCTGATAAGGCGATCCGTCGATCCCTACTTTTGCCCAAGAAGCGCGGAGTTTCCAGAAATTAAACTGCGAAGATCTTAAACTGAATAAATCTGAAAGAATAAAACTGCTGCTGACGGAAGGATAGAAAAACGAACGGTTGGCGGCAGGAAGCGTGCTGCTCCAATCGTTCCTTCCCGTGATGTCCACAAATATTTTATCGTCGAAGCTCAGGGTAGTTAAGCCATAAACACTGCTCACCTGCTCGTCATATGGTTTTGGAACTTTCGTAATGAGAGAAATCGCATTCGTCAACATATAATCTCCGGGAATTTTAAGCCCTTCTGCCCGATAATCGTTCATCACATACTCATTATACCTCATACTTCCACCAGCAGAAACCGACAAACCGAATTTCCCGAAATTATTTTTATACCCGAAAAGAACATCATTATTATATTCCTGATTGGTAATAAATTGTTCTCTGTAAAAACCTTTCAGATAATTGGCAGAACTGTAAGGCCTTTTTGTGGTACGCACTTCGTTCAGGATTTCAACGCCGGATCTCAGCATCGCACTGAAGTGGTTATTAAACTGATAATCAACAGTAATATTTCCGGTAATATTTCTTTTGTCTACACCGTTCAGCATTTCATAAGCAATCAGATACGGATTATCAATAAATGATGAAAACGGATGAATCTGATCAATTTTATATTGGTCTTTTTTCCAAATTGGTTTGTACCAAGCCAGATCAATACTCGGATTCTGGAAAATCATAAAATAAGAAATCGACTGGTTGTTATACCCGGTTGCAGGCAAATTGTCGCTGTGCGTTCTGTTATAATTTAATTTTCCTGAAATTCTTAATTTATCATTGAACTGATGCGCTACTGAACCGGCAAAATTGAACCGGTCGAAGCCTGTATTGGGCATCATCCATTCATTTTCAAGATACGTAAGAGAAGTCCGGAAACTGGTTTTGTCGTTAGAACTTTCTATTGCAAGACTGTTAGAATACGTCGAACCTACTTCCCAAAATCCTTTTACATTGTCTTTGTATGGCCTCCATAACTGGCGTTCAGCACTTTGTCCTTCTAAGGTAGGATCGTATTGAAAATAATGCTGCCCATTAAATTTCGGACCAAAGGCACTACTCGTTCCGCCCGTGCTGTTTCCATCCGGAGAAACGCCATAAGAATAATACTGCGGCATGGTTCCTTGTCCGTATTCATGCTGATAATCCGGCCATTTCAGCACAGAGTCAAACGAAGAATAAGAATTGAAAGTAACGGCTATTTTTCCATTTCTGCTTTTTCCGGATTTCGTGGTGATCATCAATGCTCCGTTGGCCGCTCTGGAACCATACAAAGCCGCTGCTGATGCTCCTTTCAGCACTGTTACACTTTCTATATCGTCGGGATTAATGCTGTTCAACCCATTTCCAAGATCAATAGGAAGATCTCCTCCTGTTCCTGCACCGTAAGCTGCGGTTCCTGTTCCGGAATTCACTCTGGGACCATCACTGATGGGAATTCCATCCACCACAATCAGAGCATAATTATTATCCATAAACATGGACTTCTCACCGCGAAGGGTAATTCTTGCTGAACCCAACGGACCTGCTCCGGCAGTTTGTACTTTCAATCCTGCCACTTTTCCTTCCATGGATTGTGCCCAGTTGTTATTTTGGGTTTCTTCAAAAGTTTCCGAATCCACTTTTTCTGCGACATAGCCCAAAGCTTTATCCTGGCGTTTGATTCCCAATGCGGTAACAACAACCTCCTTAATAGACCGTACAGACAGTGTATCCTGTTTCTGCTGAGCCGCCATTTCTACAGTTACGGTTCCAGTAAGCACTAATACAATAAGTTTCTGAATGTTTCTTTTCACTTTATGATTATTTTCCTGCAAAATTACCTTCTCGCTTGCAGGAAGGGTTTAAATCACCCTTAACGCTTCATGAATAAACAGTAAATGTAAAATGAATAGAGTATTAACATAATACACACAAGCATGAGAATCAGCTTTGGAGAATGTTAAAAAATGTTAATAGTAATAAAATAGAAATATGCTGATTCAAGATAAGTTTTAATGCATGTCAAACTCAATGAAAATTTTGAGAACTGTTCAAACTCGAAATTTCTTCAAATTGCATGTCCATTCTGTTTAGTATTTTTGCTGTCAGTATTTACTTATGAAAAACATTATTAGAATTCTTTTTTTACTGATATCCGCAGTTGCGATGGCTCAACCTTTTACCCGAATGGATTCATTGAAAGGTTCGGATACTGTTTTCAGAAACTTCTGGGACGTTAAGAAATATGAACTCACAGTAGAAGTAAATGCTGATCGAAAATTCATTTGTGGAAAAAATAAAATCAGTTTTGAAATAACTAAAGATATTCAAAATCCTGTTTTCCAGATTGATTTACAACAACCGATGCAATTCAAGCCTGATGATTCCGATTATACGAAATTCACTTTCGAAAGAGACGGGGATTTCATTTGGGTAAAAAGTAAAAAACCGTACCGAAAAGGAGATCGCGATTATTTTACCCTTCATTATTCGGGACATCCCGTGATTGCTAAAAACGCGCCCTGGGAAGGCGGCTGGGTGTTTTCTGAAGATAAAAACAGAAATCCTTTCATCAGCGTAGCTCAGGAAAGTATCGGCACTTCGGTGTGGCTTCCGGTAAAAGACATTTGGAATGATGAACCAGATGAAGGCATTATTATGCAGATTACTACACCCAAACATTTAACAGGAATTGGAAACGGGAAACTGATTTCCAAAACGCATGAGAAAGACAAAAACATTTTTGTCTGGGAAGTGAAAAACTCTATCAACACCTACTCTATCGTTCCGAATATTGGGAATTATGTTCACATTAAAGATACATTTTCAGGGGAAAAAGGAACACTTTCGCTTGAATATTGGGTGCTTTCTGAACATGTTGAGCTTGCAAAAAAACAATTCACTCAGGTGAAACCAATGCTGGAAGCTTTCGAATATTGGTTTGGGCCTTATCCTTTTTACGAAGACGGATTTAAAATGGTGGAAACGCCTTTTTTAGGAATGGAACATCAGAGTAATATCGCTTACGGAAACGGATATCAAAATGGTTATTTAGGCTCGGATTTATCGGGCACCGGTATCGGTTTGAAATGGGATTTCATTCTGGTTCATGAAAGCGGACACGAATGGTTCGGGAACAGCATCACCACAAAAGATCAGGCCGATATGTGGATTCATGAAGCCTTTACCTCCTACTCCGAAACGTTGTTTACGGAACATTATCTGGACAAAATTTCAGCTGAAAAATATCTTCAGGGAACTCGACAGAATATTCTGAATGACAGTCCGATCATTGGGCAATATGGCGTAAGAAATACAGGAAGTACGGATATGTATTTTAAAGGAGCCAGCATGCTGCATACAATCCGGCAAATTATGGATAACGATCATAAATTCAGGGAAATGCTTCGGAAAATGAATGAGGAATTTTATCACAAGACGGTCACATCAATAGAAATTGAGAAGTTTATTTCAGAATTTTCAGTTTTCGATTTCTCGGGCGTTTTCGAGCAATACCTCAGAACTACAAAAATTCCGGTATTCGAATATTCTCAGAAAGGAAATGTACTGGAATTCCGATATTCAGAAGCTGTAAAAAATTTGAACTTACCTCTTAAAATTAATGGAAATCAGCTCATTAAACCGTCAGAAAATTGGCAAAGCGTCACTTTGGAAAGCAGCAAAGAAGTAAAATTTAATCCCAATTATTATGTTCATTATTTGAAAGTAAATCGTTAGCTGTCGCTTCGGTCTTTCAGCACAATCCTGAAAACAGAGCCTTTTCCTGTTTCCGTTTGCGCGATCTTAATATCGCCGTCATGATATTCATTCACCACGCGTTTGGCTAAACTAAGGCCCAATCCCCAACCTCTTTTTTTGGTAGAATAACCGGGTTTAAAAACATTTGCTGCTTGCCTTTTTGTCATTCCGCAACCGGTATCTTTGAAATCAATATAAATATTTTTTCCTTTTCTGTAGAGATGGATATTCAGTTCTCCTTCCCCTTTCATTGCATCTACGGCATTTTTCACCACATTCTCTATCACCCAACTGATCAGGATTCTGTTATGGGAAATGAGCATTTCTTCTCTGGGAAGCTGCAATGTAAAGGCTACTTTTGTTGAAATTCTTGTCTTTAAATAATCAAAATTCTGTTGAACCGTTTCGGAAAGATTCATATCATTCAGTTCCGGAACGGATCCTATTTTTGAAAACCGCTCAGAAATAGTTTTCAGGCGTTCCACATCTTTTTCAATTTCGGAAATTCCTGCCGAATACGGATTTTCCATTCTCATGATTTCAATCCACCCGATCATGGACGAAAGCGGGGTTCCGATCTGGTGTGCTGTTTCTTTGGCAAGTCCGGCCCAAAGGAAGCCTGCATCCGTCTTTTTGATGGTGCGCAAAAACCAAAATGAAAACAGTAAATAGCTGAAAATGAACAATCCCAGCAGATAAGGCGAATATCGGAGATTGTTCAGAAGGCGGGAATTATCGTAATAAATAAACTGATTATTGCCATCGGGAAATTTTATTTCTAAAGGTTCGTAACTGCTGCTCATCCTTTGGATCAGCTGTTTCAGGGCAACAGGATCATTGGCAATTTCTTCAGCAATATTCATGGAATAGCCGTATTCCAAAATAGGTTGGTGATTTTTATCGGTCACCACAATCGGAATGGTAGAATTACTTGAATAAATTTCAGGAAGAAGTTCGAGAATGGCAGGATCTGGCGATTCTACTTCTTGCTGAATTTTGATCGCTTTGAAAATCAAGTTAATCCGTTTTATTTCTTCTTTTCGCAGATAATTGATGAAAAAAACCGTCGAAATTATTACGGCAACCGTTACCACAGTGAGCATCACAAATACAAACCACCGGTTGATCCTGGAAAGAAGTGCTATTTTCAAAACTTTATTTTAAATGGTTTAAAAGCTGATACAATGCTTCGCTCACTTTCGCGCCCTGATAATTGTGAATGATGACCGCAAAAACGTAAGGTTTTCCTGCTGACGACGTATGATAACCTGCAAAGGACTTGGTATTTTTAATGGTTCCGCTTTTCATTTTCATGCCGTTATATTCGGGAAATCCGGTAAAAAAGCTGTTGAACCAGGGTTGCTTTTTCGACCATAATAACGCCTGAACTTCTGCCTTTGCCGAAACATAATTCTGTGGCGAGAGACCACTTCCGTCCGCAAAATTAATCGTGGAAGGATGAATTCCTTTTCCTTTCCAAAATTCCTTGAGATAGGCCACACCTACATCAAAACTTCCACTTCCTTTCTTTTCTTTGGCCATAGTTTTAATGAAAGTTTCACCGTACAGGTTGACACTTTTCTTCAAAAACCAATACACTATTTTATCCAAAGTTGGCGAATGATAAATAAAAAACTCATTGCTTTCAGGCGTCTGTAAAGTTTTCTGCCCTTCTATTTTCAATTGGGAAGTGGTAATTACTTTTCCATGAATTTTAATTCCGGCTTCTTTCAGCCAGTCCATCATTTCGGTTCCCAGTTGATACGGCGGATTGGGCATCGCTCCGGAAACCGTGATATTGCGGTAAGGCAACGTACCGTTGATGTACGCGACTTGAGAATACGGTGCCGTGAAGATTAAGCTTTGGTCAGAATTTCCACCTGTTTTGACTTCATTGATCCATTTTACCTCATCCATATTTATATTAAAACCCTGAATAGAATTTCCTTTCATTTTCATGTCAAACTGATTCTCGCGCCAGTTAATACTCCACACTCCTGCTCCGTAATAATTTCCCATATCATCCCAGGGCCAACCTCCGGGAACGGTTTGAAAATCAAAATAGCTATCGTCAAGAATCAGATTTCCAGAAATCTCTTTGATTCCGGAAGTTTTCATTGCAGCGATGAATTTATTCTTAAAATCTTCAGGTTTCCAGCCGTCGTAACGCCAGCTTCCCAACGTAGGATCTCCATTGGAAGTGATGAACAGATTCCCTGAAAGTTGCCCTTTGGAAATTTCACCGGAATAAGAAGCTTTTGTGATGTATCTGTATTCTTTCCCCAATGTTTGCAATGCTGCTGCTGCGGTAAAAATTTTCTGGGTAGAAGCGGAAGAAAACCCTTTATTTCCTTGATAATCAAAAATCATATTGCCCTGTTCATCGGAAACATAAAAGGAAATACTGGCAGCGAACGCGGCATCAGAACGGAGAAATTCCTGAACAGCCTGATTCAGTTTCTGGGAAATACCCTGAGAAAAAAATAAAGAAGGAATAAAGAAAATAACGAGCAGCAATCGGTACATAAACACTGAATTTTATTCAAATATAAAGAAAAAAATACGCTGCTGAGAACTAAAAATATAAAGAGGCTGTATCAAAAAGAAAAAATATTTTCCTGCAAAACGCTATCCTAAGCAAGATAGGGATGCTTTGCTCCTGCTGAAATAATTCAGAAGGCCTTTCCTGATACAGCCTCTTTTAAAAGAGTGATGACAAAATTATTCTGCGTTCAGAACCTGAGTAATTTCTGGAGCGTACTGTCGGATGGTATTTTCCACACCCAGTTTCATGGTAGAAAAACTCATGGGACAACCATTGCAATTGCCCTGTAGTTTTACCCAAACTGTAGAATTTTCCACTTTTACCAGTTCTATATCGCCACCGTCACTATTCAGGAACGGTCGGATACTTTCCAAAGCCGCCATAACTCTTGAAGTAGTATCGATGGTATTTTGATGATTTTCTAACATTTACTTATTTTATTTTGCAACCTTCTGGTTACGATTTTGGAGAACAACCGGCCATGGTTGTTATTTTCACCGCTTCTGTGGGCGGCAGGTTTTTATTCCTTTCTACAAGACTTTCCACCATTTTTTGCGCTGTAGAAATATAAATTTCTTCAATTGCAGAACCTTCCTGCAAAGCAGCCGGCCTTCCTACATCTCCGGCTTCACGAATGCTCTGGATGAGCGGAATTTCTCCCAACACTGGAATTCCCAAATCTTCGGCCATGTTTTTAGCACCCTGGTTTCCAAAGATATAATATTTATTTTCCGGAAGTTCAGCCGGCGTAAAATAAGACATATTTTCAATAAGTCCTAATACAGGAATGTTGATGCTTTCCATAGTGAACATCGCAATTCCCTTTCTAACATCAGCTAACGCTACATGTTGAGGCGTACTGACGATTACCGCACCGGTTACCGGAACTTCCTGAATGATAGACAGATGAATATCTCCAGTTCCCGGAGGAAGATCGATAAGAAGGAAATCCAAAGTTCCCCAATGCGCATCGCGGATCATTTGGTTCAGTGCTTTAGAAGCCATCGGCCCTCTCCAAACTACGGCCTGATTGGCCCCTGAGAAATATCCGATAGACAGCATTTTAACACCATAATTTTCTATGGGTTTCATCAGGTTTTTACCGTCCACTTCTACAGAAACTGGTTTGCTGCCTTCCGTATCCAGCATAGTGGGAATAGACGGACCGTAAATATCGGCGTCCAATAAACCCACTTTGAAACCCATTTTAGCCAACGTAACTGCCAGATTAGCAGCTACTGTAGATTTTCCAACACCTCCTTTTCCGGAAGCGATGGCGATAATATTCTGAATTCCCGGAATTTGTTTTCCTTTGATTTGATTCTGCTGAACTTCTGTAGGTTCCGGCGAAACGATTTTCAGTTTCAACATTACCTGTTCTCCAAATGCGGATGCAAAAGCATTTTTCATGGCGACTTCCAGCTTCTTTTTTTCGTGCATCGCTGGCGAATGAGACTTCATGTCGATATAGACATCATTTCCCACGACCTGCAGGTTGGTAATGAGATCATCTACTTCTATTTCTTTCAGAAACTCTTGAATTTTATCTTTTGTCAACATAATTTTCTTTAAAATGGAATGACAAATTTACGGACTTTTTTATAATTTAGAATGAATAAGAATAGGAGATTTGTCAGGTATCGGCTAAAGATTCTGTTACTTCCGGTGAATAAAATTAATGTTGTAAATGAATTTATTCTTCAGTAAAATTCAATGCTTTTTCTTGGTCAAATTCACCTTCCCATTTTGCGATCACCACAGAGGCAAGACAGTTTCCAATCACATTTACCGAAGTTCTCGCCATATCCATTAATTCATCAATTCCTAAGATGGCAGCGATAATAAACGTAGGAAGTCCGAACTGATCGGCTGTTGCAATTAAAATAATTAACGAAGCTCTGGGAATCGCTGCAACACCTTTGCTGGTAATCATTAACGTAAAACATATTAACAATTGCTGCCCGAAAGAAAGATCCATTCCCGCAGCTTGGGCTACGAAAATAGAGGCCAGAGAAAGGTAAAGTGTGGTGCCGTCCAGATTGAAAGAATATCCTGTAGGAACAACAAAGGAAACTATTTTTCTGGGCACGCCGAACCGTTCCATATTTTGCATTACAATGGGAAGTGCAGCGTCGGAACTGGTGGTAGCAAAGGCAATGGAAACCGGCTCTTTGATAGCAGAAATGAAGCGTTTTATAGGAACTTTCATATACAGCGCTATTGGAAGCAGTACTAAAAGCAAAAACGCGATGAGTGCACCATACAATGTGAGCAGCAACATGAAAAGATATTTCAGGATATCAATTCCCATGTGTCCTACTGTATAAGCCATAGCCGCGCCCACTCCTATCGGTGCAAAATACATGATAATATGGGTATATTTAAACATAGTTTCTGCGAGGCTTTCCATGAAATCCACCATCGGTTTCTTCTTTCTTTCAGGCAATTGGGCAAGCCCGATTCCGAAAATAACTGCAAAAACAACGATTTGTAACACCTGATTTTCATGAATGGATTTGATAATATTTTCTGGGAAAACATCTCGAAAAAATGCGGTGGTTTTAAAAATCCAATGTGATGATTCAGGAATCTGTTCTAGAGCGTGAAGGTCGCCGTCCTTGGTTGAAGATGTTTTTGGGAGTTCATGTTGCGGAATTTCAGACATATCAATGCCGACTCCTGCCTGGGTAATATTAATCGCGGCAAGGCCAATAAAAAGAGCCAATGTAGTAGCAGTATAAAAATAAAGCAAAGATTTCCACGCCATTCTGCCCACCTGTTTCAGATCTGAATGTCCGGCAATTCCGTACACCAAAGTGGCAAAAATAATAGGCCCGACAATGGTTTTTACCAGCCGGATAAAACCCTGGCTAAGAGGCTGGAGCGACATCGCAACTCCAGGAAAATCACGTCCGATGATTACTCCCATTACGATACTGATGAGAATCCAAGTGGTGAGATCTTTCCTTCTGATTGCAAACACCACCAAACCTAAAATCAGGAAAAGATGGCCATACACCAAATATTCGGCCGGCAAAGGATTGATAAAATTGATACCATGGAGAATCACTGCAACGGTGAGGGTAAGGATAGGGAAAATCTTCAGAATGGACCGCATAGATGTTTTTTGTAAGCGTACAAATATAGTTTTTTTTGTTAAAAAAGGTTAAGGAAACCTAAGACACTTTAGATCAGAAAATTGACATCAGAAGTTACTTTTTCTCTTTGATGTTCTGTGATTTGATTAGAGCAAATTTCTCCATCGCAGATTCCCTCACTCATTATGGTAAGGTTTGCCCTGCAAGATTTGACCTGCACGATACAACTGTTCCACAAAGAAAAGCCGGATCATCTGATGGGTAAAAGTCATTTTGGAAAGAGACATTTTCTCGTTACATTTTTGGTAAACCGTTTCATCAAAACCATACGCACCACCGATAATAAAATTGATTTTTTTCACGGAAGAATTCATCCATCTTTCTATTTTAGCACCAAATTCGCGGCTGGTTACTTGTTTGCCTTTTTCATCTAGCAAAACTGTGATATCGGTACTGTCTATCGCATTCAATAACAGTCTGGCTTCTTCTTTTTTCAACAGATCTGGAGTCAGGTTTTTTGCATTTTTCACATCAGGAATTTCTGTCAGTTCAAAGTTCCAGTGTTTAGGAAGGCGGCTCCTGTAATAGTCGATCATTTCAGAAATCTCACGACGGTCCGTTTTGCCGATGCAGAGCAGATTCATTCTCATTGCTTATCTTTGTTTCTGCAAATATAGTTTGAATGCAGATAAAAACGCCGAGATTCATCCGCAAAATACACGACTATCTGGACGGGATTCACATCCCTTTTCTGGGAGTTTCGTTGTGGAAAATGTTCGATATTTACATTCAGGGAATTTTTAAAAATCAGATCGGAAGAAAAGCCGCTGCCATTTCGTGGAATTTCGTGTTTTCACTTTTTCCTTTCATCCTTTTTTTAATTTCTATTCTGCCCTATCTTCCGCATTATGACAAGCTTCAGTTCTATATTTTTGAAGTCCTGATGCACAGGATTTTTCCCGGCCGTATCGAGGGCGATGTCATCAGTTACATTCAGAGTACCATTATTCCCAATTCCACTTCCATCAGCAATATCACTATTATTCTGGCGCTTTTTTTTGCTACCAACGGAACTTTTGCACTCATCGACGGTTTTAATGAAGAAAGCGATGTGAAACACCATGATGTGAAGGAATTTATCGTGGCTTTTTTCATCACAGTCGGATTCATCAGTGTGGTGTTACTCGCCATTTTCGGGGTGTATTATTCCGAGGTTGTGCTGAAACTTTTCACTCCCGATTATGACATTTCCTGGTTTGTAGACAATCTTTCCCGAATTATTGGATTTATCTCTTTTCCGTTATTTTATTTTATTCTTCTAACCTTTTTTTATTGGGTAGGAACGGTGAAAATTACCAAATTCAAACAAGCCATTCCCGGAGCGGTTTTGACGTCCGTGCTTTTCGTGCTCACCACGTATTTATTCGCCATTTACGCCAGAAATTTTGCAAGGTACAACGTGCTTTACGGATCTATCGGTACCATGATTTTGCTGATGGTTTGGGTGAATGTGAATGTTTATCTTTTACTTTTTGGAAATGAGCTCAATCTTGCGATACGAAGGGTGAGGCTGGATAAAATTATCTCTGACGAACTGCGCAAAGAAACCCAAAATTTCAGCCCGGAACCTACGGAACAGGAGGTATCCGAAGACCATCAGATTGTCCTCGACAACGCTGAAACCACACAAAGCAAGACTTAATTTTCCTGTATTAACTCAGGTTTTTTCGCAAAATATTTCAACCACAGTGCTCCTGTAAATCCGGAAAGCACTGAAGCAATCAGTACCGCAAACTTGGCTTCATCCTGCAAATCGTGATGTCCTTTAAAGGAAAGCAAAGCGATAAATATCGACATGGTAAATCCGATTCCTGCCAGAAATCCAGCTCCGATGATATGAGACCAATTGCTTTTTGCCGGCAACGAGCTTATTTTGATTTTAATGGCAATAAAAGAAAACAACACAATTCCGATGACTTTTCCGGCTAGTAATCCGCCTACAATTCCGTAACCTAACGAAGAAAAAAGACCTTCTACCATTCCCGGTTTAAAAAGAATATTGGTATTGGCCAACGCAAAAAGAGGCATAATGAAAAAATTCACCGGAGTGTGAAGCCGCTGTTCCAGTTTTTCCAAAGGAGAAATTTGCGTAGTGGAAACGTTGGTAGGAATCGTAAAGGCCAACAGAACTCCGGCTATAGTAGCATGAATTCCCGAATGATGCATACAATACCAAAGAAAAATTCCGGGAACTAGATAGAAAATGTGTTTAGAAACTTTAAAGAAATTCAATAAAACCAACAACAATAAAATACCGCCGCTGAACAGAAGATAATTCCAGTGCAACTCTTCCGTATAAAAAAGTGCGATAACGAGAATGGCTCCCAAATCGTCAATGATGGCTAAAGCTGCCAGAAATATTTTCACGGCAATAGGAACACTTTTTCCTAACATGGAAATAATGGCCAGTGCAAAGGCAATATCCGTCGCCATCGGAATGGCCCAACCTTTTGCATAAGGCGTTCCGTTGTTGAAAAAAAAGTAGATCAGTGCCGGAACCAACATTCCGCCGATCGCAGCAAATATGGGCAAGGAAGCATTTTTGAAACTAGAAAGTTCGCCTTCTACAATTTCTCTTTTTATTTCAAGACCAACCAGAAGGAAAAAAACCGCCATCAATCCGTCATTAATCCAGATCGAAACGGAATACGCACCCAACTGAGCATCCAGAAAATACTGAAATGAAGTTCCTGCTGATGAATTAGCAATTAATAAAGAAACAAAAACACAAAAAAGCAAAATCATCCCGGACGATTGGCTGCTGTGGAAAAATTTCTGGAAATACTGTGTTATTTTCATAGGATACTTTTATAATCTCTTCACTTTTGAAACACCGTTGATGTTTTTAAGGTGTTTAAAAGTTTCTTCCAGCTGGCTTTTATTCCGCACTTCGAGATTGATAGTTCCTGTGAAAATTCCGTCGTTGGAAGCAATAGTCATGCTTTTCATATCCATACTCATGGAGTTGCTGATGACCTGTGTGATGTCGTTAATCATTCCCATTCTGTCCAGCCCTTCTATTTCAATTTTTACACGGTTTTTGAAACTTTCAGCATTCACCCATTTTGCGGGCATTACTCTGTAATCGTACTGTGCACGAAGGTTAATGGCATTCGGACAGTTCTCATTGTGCACTTTTATTCCTTCTGAAATGGTAATAAATCCGAAAATTTTATCTCCGGGAATTACATCGCAACATTTGGCATAGGTATAATTCAGTTTTTCTTCATCTTTCCCGAACACCACCATGTCAAGGTTGCTTTGCGGAGCTTCTTCAAACTGCTCATTTTTCCCGGGAGATTTCCGGAATCGGTTCAAAAGGTTGTTAAAGACATTTTTGCTTTCTAAATATTTCCTGAGATCTCCTGTATCAAAAGTTCCGTCCTGAAAACCCAGGAAAAGTTCCTGAGAGGTGTTCAGGTTAAAATATTTTTGCATCCTGTTCACTTCCTGATCGTTGAAAGCAATTTTGGCGTGTCTTAGTTTACGCTGAAGAATCTCTTTTCCATCCTGCACGAGGTGATTTTTCTGAGAATTCAAGAAATGTCGGATTTTAGATTTGGCTTTGGAAGTGACTACAAAATCCAGCCAATCTAATTTCGGTTTCTGATTGTGTGAAGAAAGAATATCCACCTGGTCGCCATTTTTCAAAACATAAGAAATGGGCACCAGTTTTCCGTTTACTTTAGCACCCAAACATTTAGTTCCCAAGTCGGTATGTACAGCAAATGCAAAATCCAATGCGGTAGATCCAACGGGCAGGGTTTTGATTTCTCCTTTCGGGGTGAACACAAAAACTTCTTTGGAATAAAGATTTAATTTAATATTGTCCAGCAATTCTGTGGTGGAAAGATTCTGTTGGTTTTCCAAAACTTCCCGAATTTCTGTTACCCACTGTTCGAAATTTCTTTCATCGGGATTAGCACGAAAACCTTCTTTATATTTGTAATGCGCTGCCACTCCTTTTTCTGCGATATCATCCATTCTTTCTGAACGAATCTGCACTTCAATCCATTTTTTGTCTGGTCCGAGAACGGTGAGATGTAAACTTTCATATCCTGTGGAACGTGGCCTTGTAATCCAGTCGCGCATTCGGAGCGGATTGCTGTGATAAAGGTCTGTAACGATGGAATAAATTTTCCAGGCGAGAAATTTCTCATTCTTGGCATCAGACTTATAGATAATTCTGATAGCGTAATTATCAAAAACTTCCTCAAAAGAAACACCCTGTTTCAGCATTTTCCTGAAAATTGAGGAAATAGCTTTTGCTCTTCCTTTGATGGTGAAATTTAGGCCTTCCTCTTTCAGTCTTTCGGAAACTTCCTTGGTAAATTCATCAATATATTTATGGCGCTGTTCGTTGGCGAGCTCCAGTTTTCCGGCGATTTCATTATATACATCAGGATTATTGTACTTCAATGAAAGGTCTTCCAGTTCAGATTTAATATTGTACAAACCCAATCTGTGGGCTAAAGGCGCATAAATGTATACCGTTTCCGATGCTATTTTCTTCTGTTTATCGGGCCGCATGCTTTCCAGTGTCCGCATATTGTGAAGCCGGTCTGCAATTTTAATCAGAATCACCCTGAAATCTTCAGAAAGAGTCAGCAAAAGTTTTCTGTAATTTTCGGATTGAATGGAGATGTTCTGATGGTTCATAATGGAGATCTTCGTGAGTCCATTGACAATATCAGCGATTTTTTCTCCAAATATTTTTTTCAGGTCTTCATAAGTATATTCCGAATCTTCTATCACATCATGAAGCAACGCACAGGCGATGGAAGTAGCACCTAGCCCGATTTCGTTGGCTACAATTTTGGCCACTTCAATGGGATGGTAAATATAAGGCTCCCCCGTTTTCCGGCGCTGGTCTTTATGGGCATCCAGAGCAATATCGAACGCTTTACGAATGAGCTTGTTATGTTCCTCGTCCAGCGTTCGGTAGGTATTGGAAATCAGGTCACGGTAGCGTGCGAGAATTTCCTTATTTTCCTGTTCTAAATCGTAAACCATTTGTGAATAAACTTTGAACAGGCTAAAATACTAAAAAATGAGAGCATTTATCTCTCAATCAAAAAGAAATATTCTTAGAATTTATCGGTTGTAATTTTACTTATTTACAAGGGAGTTATAGTTTCCCTTTCCTGATTTCTTCCACTACTTCCGGATCCTGAAGTGTGGACATATCGCCGAAGTTACTGAAATCGCCTTCTGCAATTTTTCTTAAAATCCTACGCATGATTTTTCCTGAACGGGTTTTCGGAAGTGTTTTCACAAACTGAATTTTGTCCAACTTGGCGATGGGTCCAATAGAATCAGAAATTAAAAGATTGATTTCATTTCTCAGATTATCCCTGTCCCGAACTTCACCACTTTCTTTCAGAGAAACAAAACCGTACAAAGCACTGCCTTTGATGTCGTGCGGATACCCTACAATTGCGGATTCTGCAACGGCCGGATGCTGATTGATACTATCTTCTATCGGAGCCGTTCCCAAATTGTGCCCGGAAACAATGATGATATCATCCACACGCCCTGTAATCCTGTAATATCCTGTTTCATCGCGAAGTGCCCCATCTCCCGTAAAATATTTCCCCGGAAATGCGGTAAAATAAGTTTCTTTATACCGCCGATGATCGCCCCAGATGGTTCTTGCAATTCCGGGCCACGGGAAACGGATACACAGATTTCCATCGACCTGATTTCCGGTAATTTCGTTTCTTTTGTCATCCATAAGTACCGGCTGAATTCCCGGAAGCGGAAGCGTGGCATAGGTTGGTTTTGTAGGCGTAACAAACGGAATCGGCGAAATCATAATACCCCCTGTTTCGGTTTGCCACCAAGTATCAACAATCGGGCATTTTCTTTTTCCAACATGATCATTATACCAATGCCAGGCTTCATCATTGATAGGTTCACCCACGGAACCAATCACACGAAGGCTGGACAAATCATGCTTTTCCACCCATTCTGAAGATTCTTTGGCTAATGCCCGAATCGCTGTTGGTGCCGTGTAAAACTGAGTCACTTTATGCCGGTCGATCACTTTCCAGAAACGGTCGGGTTCAGGATAAGACGGTACGCCTTCAAACATCACGGTGGTGGCACCATTGGCCAATGGACCATAGAGAATATAAGAATGTCCCGTAATCCAGCCAATATCTGCGGTACACCAGTACACATCATTTTCCAGATAATTGAAAACATTTTTAAAAGTATAAGCAGTAAAAACCATATATCCCGCAGTTGTATGCAGCATGCCTTTTGGTTTCCCTGTTGAACCGGAAGTGTAAAGAATAAACAAAGGATCTTCAGCATCCATTATTTTGGAAACAAAATCCGGAGAAGCTTTTTCATACAACGGTTCCAGCCAGAGGTCTCGGCCTTCACTCATTCTGACTTCGCTTCCTGTTCTTTTTACCACCAGAACTTTTTCCACCGTTGGACATTTTTCCACGGCTTTATCTACAATCCCTTTCAAATCAATGGTTTTATTTCCCCGATAACTTCCGTCGGAACAAATGATCAGTTTTGCTTCACAATCATTAACTCTGGACGCAATAGCAGAATCTGAAAATCCCGCAAAAATAACAGAATGTACAGCACCCATTCTTGCGCATGCCAGCATGGATACGGCAAGTTCCGGAATCATGGGAAGATAGATACAGACACGGTCGCCTTTCTGAATTCCTAAGTCTGAAAGAACATTGGCCATTTTGCAGACTCTTTCATGAAGTTCACGATAGGAAATATGCTGCGGTGATTCATTGAGGTCATTAGGTTCCCAAATGATGGCAGTTTTATCGCCGCGTGATGCCAGATGACGGTCGATGCAATTTTTAGTGATGTTCAGTTTTGCGTTTTTGAACCATTTTATTTTGGCTTCTTCCATGTCAAATTCTACCACTTTGGTCCAGCGTTGGTACCAGACGAAACCTTCTTCGGCGATCTTGTCCCAGAATTTTTTTGGGTTTTTAATGGATTTCCGGTACTGTTTAAAATAATCCGGCAGGCTGTCGATATACAGATTTTTCATTTTAAATTGATGTGAAGATTCATCTGATAAAAGTAATTAATTTTTCTCTCTTTTGGTTTTGAATCTTCAACTTTTAATACCTGCGAAACTTCACCCGAACTTCAACCTGACTTTTATTGTCTAAATTTGCACCTTTATTGTTAGAAAATGAAAAAAACAGCCAAACGGATTATGATCGGCTTTCTTCTGTTTATTTTAGCGTTAACGTTGACAGGGTATTTAGTTCTCAGCCAACCTCACTTTGGAAAAGCTCCTTCAGGAAAACGTTTAGAACGTATCCTGAAATCTCCACATTATAAAAACGGGCGGTTCGACAATTTGAATGCCACGCCTCAACTTGCTGAAGACACCTCGATGCCGGAAGTGATGTTCCGTTTTCTCTTCGGGAAAACTCCCGATAAAACGCCGTCAAAAGCTTTCCATTTTCAAAAAACTGATCTTCAGCAGATTAGACATGATCAAGATGCATTTGTGTGGATGGGACATTCTTCCTATTTCATGCAAATTGAAGGAAAAAGAATTCTGGTTGATCCCGTACTGAGTGGTTATGCGTCGCCATTTTCTTTCACCGGAAAAGCTTTTGCGGGAAGCGATGTGTATCAGACTGGGGACATTCCGGTGCTGGATTATCTCATCATTACGCACGATCATTGGGATCATCTGGATTACAACACCGTACTGAAGTTATTTCCAAAGACAAAGAAAATCATTACAGGACTTGGCACAGGCGAACATCTGGAATATTGGGGATATAATCCTGAAAATATTATAGAATTAGACTGGTTCGAAATTGCAGATTTAGGCAACGGTTTCAAAGTGACAGCCGAACCGGCAAGACATTTTTCCGGACGCGGGTTGAAGCGCGACCAGGCCATTTGGGCAAGTTTCGTTTTTGAAACGCCTACACAGCGAATTTATATTGGTGGGGATAGCGGTTATGATGATCATTTTAAAAAGATTGGCGAAAAATATGGAAGCTTCGATCTGGCGATTCTCGAAAACGGACAATATAACGACGATTGGAGGTATATTCATTTTATGCCGGGCGAAAATCTGAAAGCGATGAAAGAACTGAATGCCAAAAGAATGATTCCTGTACACCATTCCAAATTTGCGTTGGCTGCGCACTCCTGGTATGAACCTTTGGCAAAAATAGCAGAACTCAACACAGAAAATCTGCGGCTCATCTATCCGAAAATCGGAGAAAATATCGACTGGAAAGATGATGCAAAAGTGTACGAAAAATGGTGGGAAGAATACGATTAATCAACATCGATTTCCTCATTTATCTGTTTTAAAATAAGGATTAAAACATAAAAGCCGCGTCAGTTTTTTTCTGATGCGGCTTTTTTTTATTTATCAACAGTAGTTTATGCTAAAATCGAAGCAATGGTTTTGCCGATATCTGCAGGAGAATCAACCACGTGAATTCCGTTTTCTCTCATGATTTCCATTTTGGCCTGTGCAGTATCTTCATCTCCGCCTACGATGGCTCCGGCGTGTCCCATGGTTCTGCCTTTCGGCGCTGTTTGTCCGGCGATAAATCCGACAACCGGTTTTTTTGAACCGTTTTCTTTGTACCATCTGGCTGCTTCTGCTTCCAAAGAACCACCGATTTCTCCGATCATTACCACCGCTTCAGTTTCAGGGTCGTTGATGAACAATTCCAATGCTTCTTTGGTCGTAGTTCCGATAATCGGGTCGCCACCGATACCGATTGCAGTGGAAATCCCAAAACCTGCTCTCACTACCTGGTCTGCCGCTTCATACGTTAAAGTTCCGGATTTTGAAACGATGCCTACTTTTCCTTTTTTGAAAACAAAGCCCGGCATAATTCCGATTTTCGCTTCTTCTGAAGTGATAATTCCTGGACAGTTGGGTCCGATAAGCCTACAATCTCTGTCAGCAATGTAAGATTTTACTTTGATCATATCAGCTACCGGAATTCCTTCGGTAATACAAACGATTACTTTGATACCGGATTCTGCAGCTTCCATAATGGCATCTGCGGCGAACGCCGGCGGCACAAAAATAATGGAAACATTGGCTCCGGCTTTTTCCACAGCATCAGCCACGGTATTGAAAACCGGCTTACCAAGATGCTCAGAACCTCCTTTTCCGGGGGTAACACCTCCTACCACATTGGTTCCGTATTCTATCATTTGCTGCGCGTGGAACGTTCCCTCGTTTCCGGTGAATCCCTGTACAATTACTTTAGAATCTTTGTTTACTAATACTGACATGTTATATTTTTTATTATTTTTTGAAATTTAAAAAGATGCACAAATTTAAGTAATTTTTACTGATTAGTTTCATTTAAAATAAAAAAAACGGCTTACAGGCACCGTCTTTAAAATCATTCCCATTCATACTTTTTCTCTATACCCAATCTGTTGTTCGTTTCTATTTTGGTTTCCGGTGGCAGATGATTGAGCAGATTACTATTTTCTATTTTATATTTGTTTTCTTTTGCTTCAATAAATTTTCTCATTATTACTTTTGTTTTATCATTAAAAACAGGATCATAGTTAATTTCTTTTTTGGAGTTTATTTCGATCTTATCCGCTTTCCAAATATTATAGTTTTTGTTTTCTTCTCTGATATCCAGAATTAATCCCGGTAATCCGTAAAACTTGAAAGGTCCCGTTGAGTACGGTAACTCTTTAGTAAAATATGCGACAAACTTGCTGCCTCTGAAATTTGTAGTGGCTTTAAAACATTCGTAGCCTAATATCTTTTTGGTACTTGACTCATCAGTTATCCATTGGGAAGCAGGAACTTCGTCATATATAAAATATTCGTCATCCTCAATACGACCTGTGAAGAAAAACGCTCTCGACTCCTTTTCATTTATTTTTGAAATAAAATAATTCTTTGTAATAGGTTTATTACTTTTTTTGATGGCAGATGTCGTCCCGAAAGTATTAAAATTTATTAACGAATCTTGTATTGAAACGACCGAATTATCTTTCACATATAAATCTTCGTATAGGGTTGCAATGGCAGATCTAACATGTAAATATTTCACATGGATTTGTTGTGAAAACCCATGTGAAAAAGAAAATAAAAATAGTCCAAGAGCTAAAGAAAATTTAATCATCAAAAACCGGGTGTAAGATAGAAACCTGCACGTCTCAAATTAAAAAGAATGACTCCTTGCCAAGCTTGACATTGTTGTAAAGTATCTGTAAAGGTGCTTACAATAATGTAAATGAAGAAATGCTTTCTCATATCATGGATTACATAAAGATGCTTAAAAAAGAAAATGACACTCTAAAAGAAAATCTTTAAAATTTACAAATTTTTGAGTTTCACTTCCTTCCTCAAATAATCTCTGAATTCTTCGGCAATCGTGCCGAAATACGTTCCTTTTTTCAAATCCCGATTCACGCCACATTTTGCCAACAGCACCGTTCCGGATTCCACTCTCACTCCGGAAGCCATGCCCACCTGTCCCCAAATGGTCACTTCATCTTCAATAATGCAGCAACCTGCAATACCCGTTTGTGAAGCAATCAGACATTTTTTTCCGATAATGGTATCGTGCCCAATTTGAATCTGATTATCCAGCACCGAACCTTCTCCAATGATGGTAGCATCCGTCACTCCACGGTCAATCGTGCAGCCGTTGCCAATTTCCACCTGATTTTCGATCACAACGTTTCCGACGGAAACTAAGCGGTCGAAATTTCCATTGAGTTTTCTGTAATAAAAAGCATCACCACCAATCACCGTATTGGCCTGAATGATCACATAATCACCGATAACAGTGCGATCGCCGATCACTACGTTCGGGAAGATATGACAGTTTTTCCCGATTTTCACATCATTTCCCAGCACAGCCGTGGGATGGATGAAGCTGCCTTCGCCAATTTCCACATTATGAAGTTCGTCGCGGAAATTATTCAGTTTGGTAAAATGTAGATTGATGAGATTAAAATCCCGGAAAGGATCATCAGAAATCAACAACGCCTTTCCTTCCGGACATTCCACTTCTTTGTCGATAAGAATAACTGTCGCTGCCGAATTCAGGGCTTTGTCGTAATATTTCGGATGGTTCACAAATACGATATCTCCGGGCGTTACCCTGTGAATTTCGTTCGTTCCGAAAACCGGAAAATCGCTGTTTCCTATATATCGTACTCCAATGATTTCAGCAATGGAATGGAGGGTTTGGGGCTGATGAAATTTCATAAAAATAAATAAAAAGGTTTCAAATTACGCATTCAGAATATTCTAAACCCGCAACGTAAAACCTTGCACTTGTTATTGAAAATATTATTTTACTCTTTCCAGATAAGAACCATCTTCGGTATTTACTTTAATTTTGTCTCCAGGTTCTATGAACAGAGGAACCATCACGCGGGCACCGGTTTCCACGATGGCATTTTTCAATGCATTGGTAGCGGTATTTCCTTTCACACCCGGATCTGCTTCTATCACATCCAGATACACCGTTGGCGGAATTTCTGCGGAAAGCGGAGATTCATCGGCTTCTTTTAAAATAATGGTCACTTCTTCGCCAGGCTTCATAAACTGGGCATTTTCGATCATTTCTTTATTGAGATAAATCTGCGAAAAATCATCATTGTTCATGAAATGAAATCCGTTTTCATCATCGTACAGATATTGGAATTTCCTGGTAATTACTTTTACCTCGTCAATTTTATGTCCTGCAGAAAAAGTATTGTCAATCACTTTTCCGTTGGTTACAGACTTCAGTTTTGTTCTTACAAACGCAGGCCCTTTTCCCGGTTTTACGTGTAGAAAATCAATTACTTTGAAAATATCATTGCTGTATTCAATACACAGTCCTTTTCTGATATCGTTGCTTGTTGCCATTTATAACTATTTGTTTATTTAGATTGATACACCGGAATATGAAACAAAGTCTGTAATCCCTGATTCGCGGTGTTTTGATAAGGTTGAGCGTACAGCGGATGGTCTGCTACAGTCAAATCGTTTTTTAATAAATTATTGAAATTTAAAGTATTTCTGATGAGTTCATGCGTATTTCGCGTAATTTCTGATTGTTGCTGTAGCGCAAAATTGCTGGACACCAATTGTTTTTTAGCATGAAAAAGGATGTCTTCTGCATTTCTGACAGCCAATGAATCCAGGTTTCTTTTCAGATCGGGATTTGTATTTTGGGCAAACGTGATGGTGGAAACCAACAATAATAAATATCCTGTTTTTTTCATATTTTATTCTTTAGCCGTTCCGTAACCTTTTACAATTCCGCGCGGAGAATTTTTGATAAACTCCAAAATCTCGTCGCGTTCAGCAGTTGGCAGCATTTCTTTTTCAATAAGGCTCATGGCTTGTGAGACATTCATTTTCATTTGAAAAAGGTAGCGATAAATCTTTTGAATTTCGAATATTTTTTCATTGGCAAATCCCCGCCGTCTTAATCCTACAGAATTAATTCCGGCATAAGACATTGGTTCTCGCGCTACTTTTATGTAGGAAGGAATATCTTTTCTCACCAGTGTTCCGCCGGAAATCATGGTGTGTTTGCCAATTTTACAAAATTGCTGAACGGCAGAAAGTCCGCCCATCACCGTATAATCTCCTATTTCTACATGACCGGCGATGCCGCATCCGTTCACAATAATCACATGGTCGCCCAAAATGCAATCGTGGGCAATGTGAGAAGTGGCCATAATGAGGGCGTCGTCGCCTATTTTGGTATATCCTAAAGCTTTGGTTCCCCGATTGACGGTAACGCATTCCCTGATGGTAGTGCCGTCTCCGATAATCACCTGAGTATCTTCGCCATCGAATTTTAAATCCTGAGGAATAGCTGAAATAACGGTTCCCGGGAAAATACGGCAATTTTTGCCAATCCGCGCTCCGTCCATTATTGTAACGTTAGGACCGATCCAGGTGCCGTCACCAATTTCCACATCAGCTGCAATGGTGGTAAAAGGTTCTACCACTACATTTTTGCCAATTTTTGCACGCTTATCTACGGCCGCTAACTGATGAATCATTTATTCAATATTATTTTTTGCCACCTGTGCCATAAGCTCAGCTTCTACTACGATATTTTCTCCCACATATCCGTATCCCTGCATGTGGACAATTCCCCTTCTGATAGGCGATATCAGTTCTATTTTAAAGACAAGCGTATCTCCCGGAACTACTTTTCGCTTGAATTTTACTTTATCCATTTTAATAAAATACGTAGAGTAATTTTCCGGATCGGGAACACTTGCCAAAACGAGAATTCCGCCGGTTTGCGCCAAAGCTTCTACCTGAAGAACGCCCGGCATTACCGGTTCTTTTGGAAAATGGCCTACAAAGAATGGCTCATTAAATGTCACATTTTTCAATCCTACCACATGTTTATCGGAAAGTTCCAGAACTTTATCGATGAGAAGGAACGGATACCGGTGCGGCATCAGTTTCATAATTCCGTTAATATCGAAAACCGGTTCTTTATGAATATCGATATCCGGAACATTTCTTTTCTTCTGAAGTTTCCACTGGCGGTTCAGTTTTTTCGCAAACTGAGTATTCACAAAGTGGCCCGGTTTGTTGGCAATCACTTTTCCTTTGATTTTAACCCCTACCAATGCAAGATCGCCAATAACGTCCAGAAGTTTGTGACGGGCTGCTTCGTTAGGATAATTTAAAGTCAGGTTGTCCAGAATTCCGTTCGGGCGAATGGATATTTTTTCTTTGCCAAAAGCTTTTCTTAGTTTTTGTGCTGTTTCCGGAGTTAATTCTTTGTCCACATACACAATCGCATTGGAGATATCACCACCTTTGATGAGACCTGCATCCAGAAGCATTTCCAATTCATGAAGAAAACTGAAGGTTCGTGCCGAAGCAATTTCTTTTTTAAATTCTGAAATATCTTTCAGTGTGGCATTCTGTGTACCCAGCACTTTGGTTCCGAAATCCACCATCGTAGTCACCTCATAATTTTCGGAAGGAATAATCGTGAGTTCTGATCCCGTATTCGGATCTACATAATTCACAACTTCCTTCACGATAAGGTATTCTCTGGCAACTTTTTGCTCCTCAATACCCGCTTTTTCGATGGCTTCCACAAAATACTTTGCAGATCCGTCCATAATGGGAGGTTCCGCACTGTTCATTTCGAGGAAAGCATTATCCACATCGCACCCAACAAGTGCTGCTAAAAGATGCTCGCAGGTATGGATTCTGACACCGAGTTTCTCCAGAGTAGTTCCCCTGTCGGTGGTCGTGACATAATTGACATCAGCTTCAACCTGAGGATTTCCTTCCAGGTCTGTTCTTATAAAAACAAAGCCTGTATTTTCTTTAGCTGGCTTTATCGTCAGTGTTACTTCTTTGCCGGTATGCAGACCGATTCCCGAAAGAGAGACTTCTTCTTTCAGGGTTTTTTGCATATCACTCATTGGATTTTTCTTTTGCGTTTCTTTCCAGAATATTAATTCTATTTATAATTTCTGTAAAATTTTTAAAATGTACATAATTTCTGCGGAAATCTCCTGCATTCATCGCAGGCGAACCGTAGAGGACTTCTCCGTCGGCTGCACTGGTATTCACTCCGCTTTGCCCTTGGATACGGACTTTATTTCCGATCTGAATATGCCCGACGATTCCGGTCTGTCCGCCGATCATGTTCCAGTCTCCTACCGTAGTGGAACCTGCAATACCTGCCTGAGCAGCAATCACGTTGTGCTCGCCTATTTTAACATTGTGTGCGATTTGAATAAGATTGTCGAGTTTGCTTCCCTTTCCGATAATGGTGGATCCTATGGTACCCCGGTCGATAGAACAATTGGAACCTATTTCGACATCATCTTCGATCACTACATTTCCCAACTGCGGAATTTTGGTATATCCTTTTTCGGAAGGCTGAAATCCAAAACCGTCGGAACCGATAACAGCGTTAGCATGAATCATACAGTGATCGCCGATTACCGTATAATCATAAATTTTCACACCACAGTCTATTCTGCAGTTCCTACCAATTTTCACATTCTTACCAATATAAACCTGAGGATGTATCTGAGTTTCTTTTCCAATTTTAACTTCTTCGGAAATATAAGTGAACGCACCGATATAGACCTTCTCCCCGATTTCGGCAGATTCATGAATATAAGAACCTTCTTCTACACCGGTTTTTCTTTCACGCATCTGCTCATAGAGATTCATCAGGACCTGGAAAGAAAGATAAGCATCTTCTACGGCAATAATGGTAGGCGTATAGGAATCTTTGGTTAATAAATTTTCTGAAACCACCAGCACAGAACACGCTGTAGTGTTGATATAATGAGCGAAACGGTCTTGGGCAATAAAGGAAAGATGGCCCGTTTCTCCCCTTTCAATAGGAGAAACTCCGGTAATAACGGCCTCCGGGTCGCCTATGATTTTTCCGTTGATAAAACCTGCAATCTGCGCTGCTGTAAATTCCATATCCTGCAAAGATAATAATTTCCCTAAAAAACGATAAAAGTATGCAAAAAAGATTACGTTCCACTTTCTCCGGGAAAGGACAATATATAACGTGTACTGCTTTCTGTGATGGAAGACGACAACAACTGCCCCTGATACTCATGAAGGAGCGTTTTTGCACCGTTTTTTCCTAACAGATAAATCGGCTGGTGTTCCGCACTGTAAGGCAATAAACTTCTGGAAATTTGATCTACCAGAAGATAGCCATCTGTGGTATTGAGCCTCAGGTTGGCTTGTTCCGTTTTCTCTCTCATCATTTCCTGAGAAAAAGGTTCGGCGGAAATGATGGTTTTTGGAAGTTTTCTTCTGATAACACTGCGGCAGAGATAAGCCAAAATCGGATCTTCTGAATACTGCCATTCTTTCATCGCACTGATGATGTCATTATCGTCCAGTTCAGTAAACCGCTCCAAATCTTCATCGCTGGCCTTTTGAAATTCGTTTTTATACAGAAAATAACTAAGATGTTCCGGAGCTGGCAAAACCTTGCCCTGAGAAACAAGCCATTTGGCTCTGTCCAGAATTTTTACCAACAGAAATTCTGCCAGCGCCGCCGTTTTATGATAATACACTTGCCAATACATGAACATTCTTGCTGTAAGATAGTTTTCAATAGAATAAATTCCTTTAGCATCAATAACGAGCTCATCGTCAGACACATTCATCATGGAAATAATTCGCTGCGTATTGACATTTCCTTCTGTAACGCCGGTATAAAAACTGTCTCTTTTCAAGTAATCCAGACGGTCTACATCCAATTGAGATGATATAAGCTGATTGAAAAATTTGCGGTGATATTTTCCCTGAAACATTTGCATCGCGGTTTCCAGTTCTCCATTAAATTCAATATTAATTTTCTCCATGAGCAGCAACGACAGTTTTTCGTGATGCCATTGGTTCATCAACATATTTTCCAGTGCGTGAGAGAAGGGGCCGTGTCCGATATCGTGCAGTAAAATGGCGAGCATTGCCGCTTTTTCCTCTTTTTTTGAAATTTCTACGCCTTTCAGCTTCAAAGTTTCCAAAGCAGTGAACATCAAATGCATCGCGCCCAAAGCATGATGAAACCTCGTGTGTGTAGCGCCGGGAAAAATTAAATTGAGCAGGCCGGTTTGAGAAATTCTCCGAAGTCTTTGAAAATAAGGATGTTCGATAACATCAAAAAGAATTTCATGTGGAATTTTGATAAAACCGTAAACCGGATCGTTAATAATTTTCAGTTTATTCTGCATCTGTAAAAACAAAAAATAGAGATTCAAAGGTAGCTAAAAAACACTTGAAACCTCGTACTTTTCAATGGTTTATTTGCTGTAAAATACTTTTTAAAATTAACTGAACTTTAACTTTATTTTTAAGAAATTGGAATTTATTTAAGAACATTTGTTTGTATTTTTGATGATCTTATTTACAACCGTTCCAATCAATGGAACAATAACCCTTACAAAAAATTTATGTCAGGAAAGATTTTATGGATAGATGATGAAGTAGATTTACTGAAACCTCATATCGTTTTTTTAGAAAACAAAGGATACCGCGTTACTCCAGTGAACAATGTCAATGAAGCTTTAGAGCTGATGGACACTGAGAAATTCGCACTCACACTTTTAGACGAAAATATGCCCGGAATATCCGGGTTGGAAGCCATTCCCATGATTAAAGAGAAAGACAGCTCGCTCAAGATTGTGATGGTAACGAAGAGCGAAGAAGAACACATTATGGAAGAAGCGATTGGTTCTCAAATTTCAGATTACATCCTGAAGCCGGTGAATCCCAATCAGATTCTGCTTTCGCTTAAAAAAAACCTTCAGGAGGATGACCTCGTGGAGCAGAAAACCATACAAAGTTATCAGCAGGAATTCCGGAACCTTTCCATGGAGCTCTCCTATCTCCGGACTTATGATGAATGGGCAGAACATTACAAGAAAATCCTGAATTGGGAAATAAAATTCGATAAAGTTTCGGACAGTGAATTCGGGGAACTGCTTCAGGCTCAGAAAGAAGAGGCTAACATACAGTTTTCTAAATTCATCGAAAAAAATTATGAAGAGTGGCTACATGGAAACGATAAACCAATGATGAGCCATACTCTGTTTAAGGATAAGGTAAAATCTGAAGTAAAAAGTGATAAAGTACTTTTGCTTATGATCGACAACCTGCGCTATGACCAATGGAAAGTAATAGAACCGTTGTTCACCAAATTTTACAATAAAGTTTCGGAGGATTATTATTACAGCATTCTCCCTACGGCTACACAATACGCCAGAAACTCCTTTTTTGCCGGGCTTTTGCCTTCAGAAATTGAAAAACGTTTCCCCGAAAAATGGTTTAATGATAATGAAGAAGGAAATAAAAACGAATACGAACGTGATTTCCTAGAAGATCAAATGAAAAGGCTTGGATTATCTGACAAATCCATGAAGTACCTGAAGGTGCTGAATGCCGATTTTGAAAGAAAAGTTTTGGATGATTTCAATCAGCATAAAAACAACGATCTCCTGGTGATTGTTTATAATTTTATTGATATTCTGAGCCATGCTAAAACCGACAACCACATCATAGATCAGCTGATTCGGGATGATAAAACCTTCCGATCTCTGACTTACAACTGGTTTGAAAATTCGTCTCTATTGAAGATCATCAAAACTGCCGCTGAAAATAAATTCAGGCTTGTGATTACCACCGATCACGGCACCATCTACGTAAAAAAACCAAGCCGGGTGGTGGGCGACCGTGAAACTTCTACCAACATCAGGTACAAAACCGGAAGAAGCCTTACCTATGAAGAAAGCGATGTATGGGCGGTGAGCAATCCTGAAAAACTTTTCCTGCCGAAAGGAAACCTGAGCAGCAAATACATTTTTGCCAAAAACAATATGTTTCTGGCGTATCCTAAGAACTATAATCATTACGTGAACTATTATAAGGACACCTACCAACATGGCGGCATTTCTCTGGAGGAGTGCATTGTGCCGATCAGCATACTGGAACCCAAATAATTTTTTTTCATAGTTTATTTGATTTTTTGGGTTTTCGGGGCGGAAAAACATTCGTTTTTTCCGCCTTTATTTATTGAACAATTATGGAAATTACAGGACAACGAATTGATGATTCTCTGACTTCATTAACTTCAGGAAAATTATTATAACATTTAAGATTCCCAATTTTTTGGGTTTTCTTTTGTTTCACAACAAAATATTCAAGAGCTATATAGCCAACATATAAATTTTCATCATTTTCTTCGATAAAAATATTGTAATTACTAATATCCACTTCCAGAAATTTGGATTTTCCTGTAAATCCAACTTCCATTTCTGGAATAAGCAATTTTTTGTTTTTGCAATTTACTGAATCACAGGTATATAAAATCGGAACAATGTTAATATTCTTCTTACTGGTTTTAACATCATATAATGTGTTATTTCCGCCCGAAAAATAATATCTGATTTTTTTTATTTTACTCCCCTCATATTGACTGCCAATTTCTGGAATTTCAATAATTTTACTTGAATTAGAACGAATATAAAGATTTGATAAACCGCCTTTCGAATCAATTCCAATTAGCTTTTCCGCTTTCTTAGTTAAAAGAACCGGTTCAATAAGGGTTTCTGATAGAAATTGTAATTCTCCTTCTTTAATTTTCAGTTCTTCAGGATACAAATCATATGAAATGTCAGAATCAAAATCAGTAATCTTAATTTTGGAAAAATTTCCTATTTGATTAAATGGAATCTCAACCCAACCATTATCAGAAACAAATAAATAGTTTTTATTCGTGATAAATTCTATTTGGTAACTTTTAATATAGTCTGAACTTTTTCTTAATTTGAATGTTTGAGAAAAAATAATATTGGGCAAAAACAAAAAGCCTATCAAAAAAAACTTTAACAGGCAATTTTTTTTATTTATAAAATCTACTATTGAGAACATGGTTGTGTTGTTTCCCAATATCCAACTGTAATCCAAAATCGAATTTTTTTAGTGGTTATTGGCTCTAAATAAGACCAATTTCCATTAATATTTGTCCAATAACATGGTCCATCGATGGATACAAGCTCATTGTCACACCAAAAACACCCCATTTCCTGTTCTATTTCTCCATTAAAATACACGTTTCCCAAATCATAAAATAATGATATACCAAGCTTATTTCCAAATGTTTGCATGGCTTCCAATTCTAAACTTCTGATTTTATCGGAATTAAAATTTTCATTTTTATTTTCGAATAAACTTTCTGTCAATTCTCCTTTGATTTCATTAATTAAATTCAACTCATTACTATCAAGTTCAGAATTAGCAATGAAGTCGTCTAGCTTGCCTTCCCACACAGCTATCTTTTCATCATTTTCTAATGCACTAAAAGTCTCAAATTGATTTTCAGAATTTAGAACTGTTAAATATAAAGTTCTAACATCACCTCTATATTTTGCAGAGTTAGACACAATGTCGTTCTTTTCATTAAAAGACTCACTATCATCGCTACTACAAGAGTTGAAAACAGATGGCAAAAATACCATCAATACAAAAGCAAAGATAATTTTTTTCATAATAATTGATTTTTAAATTGTTAAACAGTTCAAAGATATATTGAAATATTTATTAATTATATGATCATAATCATAGTATGAAATTATTTAAAATCAAGTGTCAAGGAAATGAGAATAAAAAGTACTTTTAAATTCCGTTGAAATCATGAAAAAAAACCTTCCGTTTTCGGGAAGGCATTTGGTCAATAATTTCGTTTTACACTATATAATATAATGAGGGTAAGAAAATCTCAATGAGGGATGCTTTTCAGAGCCCAAAAAATCTTATTTCTTAAGCGTAAGAATATATTCTACCATTTTCTTGGCATTTTCTTTACTGAGACCTGCATGAGGCGTCATTGGAATCTGCCCCCAGGTACCCACACTTCCGTCGATAATTTTCTGAGCCAGCATATCCATATCCGCTTCAGTATACTTATCCGCAATTTCCTGATAAGATGGGCCTACCAGTCTTGCATCTATTTTATGGCAAGTAAGACAATCCATTCCTTGAATCATTTTCAATCCTTCAGCACCAGGCTCAGTGGATATTTCCTCTGTGCTTTGGGCTACAGGTTCTTCCATCATGACGTTGGTTTCTACATTAGGATCTGTTTCTTTTTTGGAGCAGGCGGTGATAAATAATGCAGCAAAAAATACTATAACAATGTGTCTCATAAATTTTTTTTTGTATATTTGAATAGTACAAATATAAGAAAAATATACTTTTATACTACCTAATAAAAGTCATATTAAGCTTATGACTGTAATCATAAAGCCCATGTGCAGAACGGTGTTATTTTTGTTATCAATTAAATTAATATATAAATTCTATCATTATGAAAGTATTAAAGACACTAGCATTCTGTGCTTTTTCGCTAGCTCTGACTTCTTGCGGAGGAGAAAAAAAGGAAAGTTCCATTCCAACAGCAGACAGTTCTGCACCTGCAACTGAGACAACAGCACCTGCAGGCGACAATGAATATGACCCTAGAAGAGGTTTAGGTAAATATGATGAAACAAATGTTGATGTATCAAGCTTTGACCCTGCCATGGCTGCAGAAGGTAAAAAAGTAGCTGATGTAAAATGCATGTCATGTCATAAAACTACCGATGAACGATTGGTTGGGCCAGGTTGGAAAGGAGTTACCGAAAGACAAACTCCTCACTGGATCATGAATTTCATTTCTAATCCGGATCCTATGATTGATGTAGATCCTGAATTACAGAAGCAGTTGGAACTTTGTTTGGTAAGAATGCCAAACCAAGGACTATCTGATGCCGAAGCGAGAAACGTTTTGGAGTACATGAGAGAAATCGACGGAGCTAAGTAATTTTTTTGAATGGGCAAGTGTTTCTTCACTTGCCATTCATTTACCTCAATATTCAATTCTGAAAAGATAATCTTTTATATATGAAAACTTATAAGCAATTAGGTCTTGCTGCATTAGCAGCAGTAACCATCGTCGCATGTAAACCGAAAGGTACCGAGACGGCGGTAAGTGGCGATGCAGCCCAGAAAGTGTACGTAGCTCCAGGAAAACTGGATGAAGTGTATAACTTTGTAAGTGGAGGGTTCAGCGGCCAGGTAAGCGTGGTAGGGTTACCGAGCGGCAGAACCATCAAGGTGCTTCCCGTGTTTTCCCAAAATCCTGAAAACGGATACGGTTACAGCGAAGAAACCAAGCCGATGCTGGAAACTTCTCATGGATTTATTCCCTGGGATGATCAACACCACCTTTCTTTATCACAAACCAACGGTGAAATAGACGGAAGATGGCTTTTCGCTAATGCCAACAACACCCCGAGAGTTGCCAGATTAGATTTGAAATCATTCAAAACAGTTGAAATTCTTGAAATCCCGAACTCTGCGGGAAATCACTCTTCTCCTTTCCTTACTGAAAACACGGAGTATGTAGTAGCAGGAACACGTTTTGCAGTTCCGGCAGACGGACAAGATGACGTTCCTATTGAGTCATTCAAACAAAATTTCAAAGGATATCTGTCCTTTATAGGAATTAACAAAGACAGCGGAGAAATGGATATTACCTTCCAGATTGAAGCGCCAGGATTCAATTTTGACCTTTCGCACGCCGGAAAAGGAAAATCCCACGGATGGTTCTTCTTCTCATGCTACAATAGTGAACAAGCCAACACTTTGCTGGAAGTAAATGCTTCTCAGAATGAAAAGGATTTCATCATGGCGGTAAACTGGAAAAAAGCTGAAGAATATCTAAAAGCTGGTAAAGGTAAAAAAATGCCGGTGGAATACGCTCACAACAAGTGGGATGAAGAAAAGCACATGGCTACATCTACCATCAAAAAAGAAGTAATGGTACTGAGCGCAGAAGAATTAAAAGATATCTGCTACCTTATCCCTTGCCCGAAATCACCGCACGGTTGTGATGTAGATCCAACTGGTGAATATATTGTAGGTTCAGGTAAACTGGCTGCGTTAATTCCTGTATTCAGCTTCGACAAAATTCAAAAAGCTATTGCCAATAAAGATTTCGCAGGAGAATTTGACGGAATTCCAATTATTAAATATGAAGCTGCACTTCATGGTGAAGTTCAAAAGCCTGGCCTCGGCCCACTCCACACTGAGTTTGATGGAAAAGGAAACGCCTATACCTCGCACTTTGTGTCTTCTGAAGTTGTAAAATGGGACATTAAAACACTTCAGGTTCTTGACAGACAACCTACGTTCTACTCTGTAGGTCACCTTATGGTAGTTGGAGGAGACAGCAGTAAGCCTTATGGTAAATATCTGGTTGCGTATAACAAAATTACCAAAGACAGATATCTTCCTGTAGGTCCTGAACTTCCACAATCGGCACAGCTGTTTGACATCAGCGGCGATAAAATGAAACTTCTTCTGGATTTCCCGACTCATGGTGAACCTCACTATGCACAGGCCGGGCCTGCAGAACTCTTCATGAAAGATCAGGTGAAATTCTATAAAATAGAAGATAATAAGCACCCTTATGCAACGAAAGGTGAAAATGAATCGAAAGTAGTTCGGGAAGGAAACAAGGTTCATGTTTATATGACCTCCATCCGTTCTCACTTTGCACCGGACAATATTGAAGGAATCCGGGTAGGCGACGAAGTTTATTTCCATGTGACCAATCTGGAACAAGACTGGGATGTACCTCATGGTTTTGCCATCAAAGGAGCTCAGAATGCAGAGTTACTAATTATGCCCGGTGAAACTTCGACACTGCGATGGGATCCTAAAAAACCAGGAATGTATCCAATGTACTGTACAGACTTCTGTTCTGCACTTCATCAGGAAATGCAGGGATATGTACGCGTATCTCCGGCAGGAAGCAACGTGCCGCTAACGTATCATCTCAATAATAAAAAAGATAATGCACAAGGGCCTGTAAAACAAGGTGAAGTTAAATAAGTAATCTTTAAAAAGGGCAGTTTCTCTGCCCTTTTCCTTTTTACTGATTTTTTATTGTAGCAGGGAAATGTCCATCAATAAAGATCAGTAGCTAAAAAAAAATCAAACAAAATGAAAAATAATTCATTAACCACGCTGACCCGAGTATTGCTGCTGTTATGTGGTATCGGTTTAATTATTAGCATTTTCACTCCCATTTGGTCCATATATCTCAGTGCACCACAATATCCTGAGGGATTGGCGATGTTTCTGCATGCCAATAAAGTCTCAGGAGAGTATGAAATTATAAACGGCCTGAATCACTACATTGGGATGAAAGAAATTCATGCTGATGAGTTCTGGGAATTCACGTTTTTACCTTATGCACTGGGCTTTTTTGCTTTACTGTGCCTATTGGCTGCTCTTTTGAAAAACAGAACCATTCTGTACAGCGTTACCATTCTGTTCCTCATTTTTGGAATTGCTTTTATGGGAGATTTTTATTACTGGCTTTATGATTACGGACACAACCTTGACCCCAACGCGGCCATCATTGTTCCGGGAATGTCCTATCAACCTCCTTTAATTGGATACAAACAACTACTTAATTTTGAAGTTTGGTCGTACCCCAACATCGGCGGCGGAATTATGATAGGAGTTGCCGTTATTTTGCTTATCTTAGCCATTGTAGAATATAGGCGGGCAAAAAAAACAGTGTAAGAATAAACAAATTAATCCCAATCCTGACACAGGAAATTTTCATAAGAGATTTTTCTTAACAGTATTGGGATTTTTCATATTATAAAATCACTAAAATATAAAGACATGAAACTAATCAAAAACTTATTAGTAGCCGGCGCAGCCGCAATTCTTTTTACAGCTTGTTCGGAAAGCGGACCCAAAGAAATCGCAACCGGGAAAGACCAGTGTGAAAATTGCAAAATGACCATCACTGAAGCTAAGTATGCTACACAACTGGTCACCGAAAAAGGAAGGAATTATAAATTTGACGACATCAGCTGTATGGATGATTATACGACTTCCAATACAGAAGTCGCTCAAAATTCAGACGAATATGTTGCAGACTTCCCTACCGGAACTTTCTTCGATCGCAGCACAGCAACCCTCGTTCAGGGAGGAAGCATTAAAAGTCCGATGGGAGGAAATACCCAGGCGTATAAAGATAAAGCAGCAGCAGAAAAAGCAGCAGCAGAACTTGGAGCTACAGTCATTCAATAACCACAATTCCATTTGATACGGAAAGAAAAGAAATAAAATGTATAAACTTCTGCTTTTATTTTTACCAATTTTAGCATTTTCAAAAACTTTAAAAGTTGGTAAAAACGAACAATACAGAACCATAAAACAAGCTGTCGCAGCTGCCAAAAGCGGCGACAGCATTCTAGTAGAAAAAGGAATTTACAGGGAAGGACCCATTCATCTGGAAAAATCTCTTACCCTCATCGGTATCGGAAGGCCTGTGATAGACGGCCAATTGAAAAGTGAAATCATTACTTTTAAAGCCGACCGCATTACCCTGAAAGGATTCAAGCTCATCAATTCGGGAAGAGATGAAATCAGAAGTGTTTCCGCTGTACACATCTACACCAGCAGCGATTCGGTGATCGAAGATAATATTTTTGAGAACAATTACTTCGCAATCTACGTTCAGAGAGGCTACAGATGCCTGATTCAAAATAATAAAATAACCACCAACAGAGGAACTTCGCAAGAAAATATCGGTGACGGCATTCATCTTTTGGGAAGTTCTGAAATCTGGGTCAAAAACAATTATATCAGCGGGCATAAAGACGGAATTTATCTGGAAAAAAATAAGAGATGTTTTATTTTCAAGAATCTTTCCCGCAACAACCTTCGGTACGGACTTCATTTTATGTTTTCTGATGACAGTGTGTACACCGGCAATGTATTCGATAAGAACGGAGCGGGAGTAGCCGTGATGTATGCCATGAATGTGAGCATGTACAACAACCGGTTCATCAATAACTGGGGAGACAGCGTATTCGGCCTGCTGCTGAAAGAAATTTCCTACAGTAGAATAAAAGGCAACACTTTTGAGAATAATACGACGGCAATCTTTGCGGACGGCGCTACTAAAATCGACTTCTACAACAATCATTTTGAAGACAATGGATGGGCTTTAAAATTAAATTCCAACTGTATGGAAAACCGATTGTTTAGCAATAACTTTATCAACAATACTTTTGATGTAAGCACCAACGGAAGTACGGTGATGAACGATTTCAAGCAGAATTACTGGGACAAATATGCAGGATATGACCTGGATAAAGACAAAATTGGAGATGTGCCTTTTCACCCGTTAAGTCTTTACTCTGTTCTGGTGGAGCGTAATCCTGCTGTGATGCTGCTTTTCAGAACTTTTTTTGTGGATTTACTGGATAAGTCTGAAAAAATTCTTCCCAGTCTTACTCCGGAAAGTTTTGTAGACCGCGAACCCTTAATGAAACCCGTAGAGAGGTAATGGAGCTTAGCTTACGCTTCATCTTTCAAACAAATTATCATGATAGAAATAAAAAATCTTACTAAAAAATTCAACAAATTTACTGCGCTGAACGATGTAAACCTCAGTTTCCAGAAAGGACATTCCATTGCGCTGATTGGTCCGAATGGCTGTGGAAAAACGACTCTCATCAAGTGCATCCTTGGACTGAACGTGTTGGAAACCGGGGATATTACCGTTAATAACGAAAGCGTAAAAGACCATTATAAATATCGGGAAACCATCGGATATATGCCACAGATAGGCCGTTATCCCGAAAACATGACCATTGAAGAAACCATCAAAATGATCCGCAATATCCGGAAAAATCACAATACCGAGGTGGATACTGAATTGCTGGAAGCTTTCGAACTGGAAAAGATTTATGGTAAAAAGATGAGTACGCTCTCCGGAGGAACCACTCAAAAAGTGAGCGCCGTGCTGGCTTTTATGTTCAATCCGACTACGATTATTTTGGATGAACCCACTGCCGGCCTAGATCCGCTGGCTTCCGAAATTCTCAAAAATAAAATAATAAAAGAGAAAAATAAAGGCAAACTCGTCATCATCACTTCACATCTATTGAGTGAACTGGATGACATCATCAGTGAAATTGTGTTTATGAATGAAGGGAAAGTGATCGTTCACCAGTCTGTAGACGACCTGAAAAAAGAAACCAACACCGGGAAAATCTCTGAAGGAATTGTTGCTATATTAAAAGAAATGAAGAAATGAACAAGATTGCACGTTTTATCTTATTTGATATTTTGAAAAACAAAACCATTATCCTGTACACGGTTCTGCTTTTCATTATTTCCTGGTCTGTACTCGGCCTGGAAAGTAATTTCACCAAAGCCACCCTCAGTTTACTGAATATTGTTCTACTCGTGGTACCTCTGATGAGTGTTATATTTTCTACGATTTATGTGTACAACAGCAGTCAGTTTGTAGAGTTGCTGCTCAGCCAGCCGGTTCCCAGAAGCAAAGTGTGGTTCAATATTTTTCTGGGACTTTCCACGGCGCTCGTTCTGGCTTTTCTTTTGGGTTGTGGAATTCCGATTTTGCTGTATTCATCTATAGAAACAGGAATGTCGCTCATTATCACGGGATGTTTTCTCTCGGTTATTTTTACATCACTGGCGATGCTGGCGGCCATTTTCAGCCGCGACAGAGCTAAAGGAATCGGAATCGCTATTTTTCTCTGGATTTTCTTTGCCATTATTTACGACGGAATTCTGCTGGTTTTGATATTCCAGTTTGCTGACTACCCTATTGAAGGCATCATGGCGACATTAACCGCCATCAACCCTATCGGGCTTTCCAGAATATTCGTCTTACTGCAACTGGATGTTGCTGCGATGTTGGGATATGCCGGTGCAGTGTTTCAACAGGTTTTCGGATCCGGTGGAGGAATGGGAATTTCGCTGGTGATTCTTTCAGCCTGGGCTATTGTTCCTTTTGTTTGGTCTTTGATCAAATTTAACAGAAAAAACCTGTAAATTCTGATTATTATAAAAAGATGATAAAACTCACGAAATCAATAACAAAAACATGATTCCAGTCATAAATTTGTTTGGTTTTTCGTTGTAATTTTATCTTCAGTTAAAAAGCTGTTCTCCTATACAATACCGAAAGAATTTTAAAAATATAGGTACTATGAAAAAATCTTTTTTTATCCTCGGATTGGCCACACTGGTTCTCATTTCATGCAAGAAAAATGAAACTGTGGCTACTACTTCAGACGCTGAAGTTACAGAAACACAGACCGTAGGCCAGGAAGGCGTTCTCGACAACGAAAGCACACCGGACATTGTAAAACTTGCCGCTTCCAATGAAGATCTTTCAACGCTTGTAAAAGCGGTTCAGTCGGCTGGCTTGGCTACTTCCCTCAGCAACGCAGGACCTTTTACGGTTTTTGCGCCGGTAAATGCCGCTTTCGACAAACTTCCTGCAGGCACCGTAGAGGATTTGCTAAAGCCTGAAAACAACGGAAAATTAAATGACATTCTGGGGCATCATACGTATGTAGGTGTTATCAAAACTGATCAGTTTTCTGACGGGCAAAATCTCGGTATGGTAGACGGAAAAAATATCACAATTAAAATGGTGGACGGCAAGCCTACCGTGAACGGAACGGTGAATATTATTGCATCCGTACCAGCTTCCAATGGAATTGTACATGTGGTGGACGGTGTTATTCTGCCTGAATAACTCCACTGGCGATAGTTAATTTGTTTAATGTTTTTGAATCCTTCCGGACTTTTTCGGAAGGATTTTTTAATACTGGAACGATTCATAGTCAAGAGAGTTGCACAGCAAGCAAATGTGTAAAAACTTTGCCAATGTTAATAGTGATTCTTCAGACCTGAACAGCCAATCTCTACTCCACTTTATCTGCCTTCTTCAACGTCAGTACCATCATCATAATTGCCAGCATCATAAGGACAGAAACGGCTAATAAAGTCTGGGCAGTATAAGGCAATGCAATATATTTGATGGAGAAAACACCCATTAAGCCGAGCACGGCTTCATTCAGAAAAATTCCCAATAACAGAACTTTAAAGCTGTTCAGCACCATCGCATTCAGTTTGAAGATTTTGGAAGCAAGAATCTGATGGACCAGGAAAACTGAAATACACATCAATAGAATAAGATGGAGATAAGCAATCACCACATTTCTGAACCCGAAGGCAAACTGGCTGACCGCAGGAATATTGGATCCCAATTGAAGCGCTATCTTGGCGAAAAATGCAAGTCCGACATACAACAATGTAAACCGCTGTAAAGCAGAAAAATGAACCCTCAGCTGACCCCAATTTCTGCGGACAATCTGAAAAAGCTGCACCGAAGCAATGGTTTGTGCTAACGTTCCGATGACAATAAGGACGAAAAGCCAAACCGGCATTTTAAACCACAGTACTGATAAACCGTATCCCACAACGCATCCCACAAACATGAGCCAGAACATCCGCCTGTTTTCCAAAACCGGAATGGTACAACCAATATTTTTTAAAGTATTGAGAAGAAATCCAATACAGGCAAACATGAAAAAACCATTATACTGAAAATGAAGATAATAATAAGTAGAACCTAAATAAAGATCCTGATTTACATTCCCCGTCATCATCATATAACTGAGCATAAAAACGCCTGCCGAAGAAATTACCGCGAAAAACAGACCTGCCAGAAACCAAGGTTTTGAAACGTCACGAACAGGTTTCAGGTCTCTCATCAGAAAATAGCCGAACACAAAACTTACCAGTAACGCTGCAGTGGAAGCCGCGATAGAAGCCCAATAATAACCGCTGTACAGAAATGAAGGAATCATGGCATACGCGGAAATCATATTGATGATCAGTAAATAGTGATATTTTTTAAGCCGTTGTTCTTCCACAAAACCCTGAAGATAACGAATAATGAAAACATAAATAATCTGTGCAATCCAGCCGTAGAAAGCGAAATGCGAATGCGCTTCCTGTACATGCTTTTGGTCGACAAAAGGAAAAGAATAAGCTATTTTATAACGCATTAAAACCCCTAAGACGGCAACAATTAAAAAATTTATCAGAGAAAGCTTTAACCAATATGCTGTATTCTTCATAATAAAAATAAATTAATAGCGGAGATAAGGATGATATTTAAATGAAAATCTTTCCGCTGATGATTTCCAGTTTTCCTTCTTTTTCCATTTTTTTCACCGTCCGGATGATGGTTTCAATGCGAAGCCCCGTCATGTTTGACAGTTCTTTTCGGGTAAGATTGATGAATATTTTTTCGTCTTTAGATTTTCCTTTTTCCTTTTTATAATCCAGGATCTGTTGAAACACCCGCTCCTCAGGATTCAGAAAGACAATATTTTTCAGGGAAAGGCTTTTCCTCAGTGATTTTTGTGCCACGGAACAGGTAAATTCTAAAAACTTTTGAGGGTGCAGCAAGGCAAATTGTATAAAATCTTCGCGTCTTATTCTGATGATTTCCGCTTTTTCGGAGTACACCTCTACATTTCCGGGAAAAGGCTGCTGAAGCAACACCGCAGGTTCGCCAAAAAAATTCCCTGGCTGTACCTTATGCTGCAAAAACTCTTTTCCTTCTTCCGTAAAGTTGAATACATCCAATTCGCCTTCTTTCAGATAGAAAAAGTACTGAGAGGTATCTCCTTCGGTCATAATCATATCGCCTTTATTATGCCTCTTTACCTCTGCCTTCGTAGCTTTTATCGTTTCATCATCAAACTGGAACGCCATTCACATGAGTTTTTTCAAATATAGTAAATCTTTAAAGTATAGAACAGAAAAACTGTCAAAAAATTTAATATTGAAACCCGTGTCAAATTCATTATTTTTGAGGAAATTCACAATATAATGCCTCATCAGTTCAATCCCCGGGATATCACCTGGCTGTCTTTCAATGAACGGGTTCTTCAGGAAGCGATGGATCCGTCTGTTCCTCTTCCGCTCAGGATCAGGTTCCTCGGAATTTTCTCCAATAATCTGGATGAGTTTTTCCGCGTTCGTGTAGCGGGATTAAAGCGTGCGATGGATTTCAAAGATAAATATCTGAATGAATCGTTTTTTCGGCCTCCATCAAGAATTTTGGAACAAATCAATGATATTGTTTTACAACAGCAGCATGATTTCAACCGGACATGGAAAGAAATTCAAAAGGAAATGGAAGCAGATCAGGTTTTTATTAAAACCCATCAGGATCTGACCGAAGCACAGAAAAAATTTGTCGTTCAGCATTTCGATGAAGAAGTAGAAAGCAGCATCATCCCCATCCTGCTGCATGACAATACGCCGATGCCTTATATGAGAGATAAAAGCCTCTATATCGGGATTGCGATGCGAAAAAAGAAATGGAATCACCACGCTGCCTTTGCCATGATTGAAGTGCCGTCCCGAACGATGGGAAGATTCGTTCTCTTGCCTTCCTCCAACGGAGAAAAAAATGTCATTCTTCTGGAAGATGTTATCATGGCCAATCTTCCCCATATATTTTCATATTTCGGATATGATGAATTTCAGGCGCACTGTTTCAAAGTGACCAAAGATGCAGAATTTGATCTGGACAACGACATCCGGACAACGCTGGCGGAAAAAATAGAAAAAGCCGTCAAAAGCCGCAGAAAGGGAAAACCCACCCGTTTTGTTTTCGACAAAGATATGGATCCTTCCCTGCTGGAGTTTCTCATCCGAAAACTGAATCTCACCGCCCGCGACAGTATTATTCCGGGGCAGAGAATTCATAATTTTAAACATTTCATGGATTTTCCGGACGTATTTCCGGCACAGAAAAAACCTGAAGAAAGAGTTCCTTTTATCCATCCCAATTTCAGCGAAGGCCAGCGCGTGACCGATGCAGTTCTGAAAAAAGACATTTTATTTACTTTTCCCTATCACAGTTTTATCCCCATCATTGATCTTCTGCGTGAAGCAGCGATGGATCCTGATGTAAAAACAATAAAACTCACCGCTTATCGTTTGGCTAACAATTCAAAAATAGCCAATGCGCTGGTGAATGCAGCACGAAACGGCAAGAAGGTTACTGTACTGCTGGAACTTCGAGCCAGGTTTGATGAGGAAAATAACCTGAAATGGAAAGAACGCCTGGAAGACGAAGGAATACAGGTTCTGACGGGAATTCCGAACAGGAAAGTTCACGCCAAGCTTTGCATTATTAAGAAGAGAACGCACGGCAAAACCCTGCAGTACGGTTTTGTGAGCACCGGAAACTTTAACGAGAAAACCGCAAAAATATACAGTGACAATCTGCTGATGACGGCCAACAGAACCATTATGGCAGACATTAATAAAATCTTCCATTATTTTGAAAAACCAAAACTACCACCGGAAGAAGCGCTGAAAAACATAAAAAATCTTGTGGTATGTCCCAAATTCATGCGGGAGAAAATAGAAGCTCACGTTGATTTTGAAATTGCAGAAGCCAAAGCCGGCAGAAAAGCGGAAATGATCATCAAGGCCAACTCGCTGAGCGACCGCGGATTGATCATCAAACTGTATGAAGCCGCTGAAGCAGGTGTTTCCGTAAAGCTGATTGTGAGAGGTATTTTCTGCGCTGTCAACAAGAAGAGATTCAAAAAACCATTCCATGCCATCAGCATTGTGGATGAATATCTGGAGCATTCCCGCATCATGTATTTTTATAATAAAGGTGCCGAAGATGTTTACATTTCCTCCGCCGACTGGATGACCCGAAACCTGGATTATCGCATAGAAGCTGCAGTGAAAATCCAACAGCGGGATCTGAAACAGGAATTGATTGATATTCTGAATATTCAGCTTCAGGATAATGTGAAAGCGCGGGTTCTGGACAATAAAATGAAGAATAAATACGTAAAAAAAGGGGGAAAAGAAATCCGTTCCCAGATCGAAATTTACCATTATCTGAACGATAAAACGAAAAGCTGACTTCTTCCGAACACCGAATAATTTTGTATTTTTGAAACCACAGCCGAAAAAAGTGAACGAACATAAAGTAGGCTGAGAAATATACTTGTCTAATGAGAATAGCAGCCATCGACATAGGAAGTAACGCAGCGCGGCTTCTGATCAATGAAGTGACCCATTGCAAAAACGGCAAACCGGAATTCACCAAACTCAATCTGCTGCGCGTTCCGCTACGGCTGGGAATGGATGTTTTCAGTTTTGGCGAAATCCGCGAAGAGAGAGAAGACATGATGATTCGCACCATGAAAATCTTTTCAGACCTGATGGATATGTACAAAGTGGAACATTACCGTGCCTGCGCTACGAGTGCGATGCGTGATGCTTCCAATGGAGCCGAAATACGGCAAAAAGTAAAAGATACCTCTGGAATTTCAATAGAAATCATTACCGGTGATGAGGAAGCCGCACTGATTTTCGAAAACCAGATTGCTGAAACCCTGGATGAAAATTTCGGATACCTTTACATTGATGTCGGCGGCGGATCTACAGAACTGATGTATTTTGAAAAAGAAAAAATGAAGTACAAAAAATCCTTCAACATCGGAACCATCAGGCTTTTGAAAGATCTTGTATCAGAGGAACAGTGGACCCTTTTAAAATCGGAAATAAAAGAAAACATCGACAAAAAGAACATCATAGGAATCGGATCCGGAGGAAATATCAACAAAATCGCTTCCATGAACAAAACCAAGGAAGGAAAAACCATCTCCCTGAACGCTCTGAAAAAATACCATCACGACCTTTCTCAAATGACTGTCACCGAAAGAATGCACCATTATCAGTTGCGGGAAGACCGGGCTGATGTGTTGGTTCCGGCGCTGGAAATTTACACGAAAATAATGACGTGGGCAGACATTTCTCACATTCTGGTTCCGAAAATTTCAGTGGCAGACGGGCTGGTTCACAGCATTTACAATAAACTCAATAATAAAAATAAAGTATGAAAAATCTTAGTATTACCGGGCTGCTTGTTTTAGGCGTTATGGCAATGATAGCACTCACCATCATTTTATGGGGATACCCCGAATACAGAGTGTGGTCTCAGGAAATGGAAGGAAAAGCAGAATTTGCAAAAGCAGAACAGAATCGACGCATTAAAATTGAGGAAGCAAAGGCTAATCTGGAAGCCGAAAAACTGAATGCACAGGCTGAAGTAGAACGGGCGAAAGGTGCTGCCGCAGCCATCAAAATTGAAAATGGCGCTCTGTCAGAGAAGTACATTCAGTATCTTTGGGTAAGGCAGCAAAACGATCTGAACGATAAAACTGTCATTTATATTCCCACCGAAGGAAACCTTCCTATTTTGGAAGCCGGAAGAAATGCCGGCAAGAAATCTTCACTAGCAGATTAAAATACATTAGCAGTGGTAACTCCTTCTCTCAATTGAAAAAGAATTTCTCTATTATTCAAAAAAGTTTAAATTATTTCATATTGATTCAATAGCTCGGGTTTCGATTTTGAAGTTTTCTCATCAAACAACGCTTCAAAATTCCGTACCTTTTGGGCTTCAAACAACTCCATTTTTTATGAACAAAAACGCCTATATCATTGACGGAACCCGTACGGCAATCGGAAATTTTAAAGGAAGCCTGGCCGCAGTAAGAACAGACGATCTTCTGGCTACGGTGATCCGGAATCTTATTTCCAAAAACCCGGATTTACCTTTAGACCAAATTAATGATGTCATTATCGGCTGTGCCAATCAGGCCGGGGAAGACAACCGTAATGTGGCACGAATGGCCTTGTTACTCGCCGGACTTCCGGTGACGGTTCCCGGCGAAACCGTCAACAGGCTTTGCGCATCGGGAATGAGTGCGATTGTTCAGGCAGCAAGAGCCATAAAATCCAATGAAGGCGATCTTTTCATCGCCGGTGGTGTGGAAGGAATGTCGCGCGGACCTTATGTGATTTCCAAAAGTGAAAGCGGATTTGCCACCGATCAGAAAATGTACGACAGCAGTTTCGGATGGCGCTTTATCAATCCTGAAATGGAAAAACTCTACGGAACTGAAGCCATGGGGAAAACCGCTGAAAACCTCGCCGAAAAGTATCAGATTTCCAGAGAAGAACAGGATGCTTTCGCTCTTCATTCTCAAAATAAAGCGAAAAAGGCACAGGACAGCGGAAGACTTGATGAGGAAATTTCACCGGTAATTATCCCCCAAAGAAAAGGAGAACCTAAAACCGTTCAGCAGGATGAGTTTATAAAACCAGCGACAAGCATGGAAATTCTTGGAAAACTGAGGCCAGCTTTTGTAAAGGAAAACGGAACCGTCACCGCTGGAAATGCTTCGGGGTTGAATGACGGCGCAGCCGCAGTGCTGATTGCTTCCGATGAAGCCGTCCGCGAATATAACCTGAAACCCATGGCCAGAATTGTCACTTCAGCCGTTACGGGAACCGAACCCGGCATTATGGGAATCGGGCCCGTGGAAGCTACAAGACTCGCCTTGAAAAGAGCACAGCTTACGCTGGAAGATATCGAAATTATCGAGCTGAATGAAGCTTTCGCAGCACAAAGTATCGCTTGCCTGAAAAAGTTGGGACTTGCATCGGACGACTCGCGGGTGAATGTGAACGGCGGTGCCATTGCGTTGGGACATCCACTGGGAATGAGCGGTACCCGGATTACCTATTCCGCAGCATTGGAACTTCAGAAAACCGGCAAAAAGTATGCATTGGCCACCATGTGTGTCGGTGTCGGACAAGGCTATGCGGTTATTCTTGAAAATATCGAAGGATCAATTGATTGATTCATCGTTTTGGGAATAATGGTTTAAAAGATGAAGAGGGGCAAACTCCGGGAACTTCAAACAACGGGTTTCATGATGATTCTTTCCGCATTGCCGCTTACTGTTTTCGGGGTTCACCTATTCATCTTTATTTAATTATAATTTGATCAGTAATCGAATAAACAACTGAATAATCTCCTGTAGAAATGAACGGGACATGCCGCTTTGCCATTTCTGTCACTGGCGGAACCATTTCCAAAGCTGTCCGAAACATTTCTTTTAGGGTACGGGTCATTTCTAGGAGTGGATGAGCCATTTCTAAAGGTTGTGGCACCATTTCCTGAACTCTGCTTGTTCCGTAGGAATTTTTGGTGATTTAGAGGTTTTAAACATCTTGACAACAAAGCGCATTTTCCTGAAAAAATTTACATTAGCCATACCAGACTTCGTGCCCATTGCAGCACTGGAATATTCTTTTCTGGGTTGCACGCCGGAACTACCGTCTAGGTACTGAATATGACCGTTTTTAAAAAGGCTGGAAAACCTTTTACTGGCTGTCGAAAGCATTTCGCCCATTACGGAAAGTGAATGCGATGTTTCCGGATTTCTGACATGGGAGTCTCATGCCTTCCAAACATAAAGTGCGTCGCGATACTACCTGCTTGAGGTTCGAATGAGATGAAAAAGAGAAGGAAAATCTGCGGTTTTGCAATATTCTTAACTCAAAATCTTAATTACTATGAAACCGATAAAACTTTTGACCCGAAAGAAAACCCATTCTGACATTATATTTTCATAAACAAAATAAATTTCCGTTCAGCTCAAAATCCCTTTCGAAGAATTTGAGTGAACAGAAATCTGGATATTTAAATGATTTTGATTATGAGCAGCAGCTGTCACCCGCGTTATCCTTAATTCCGCATTTCTCCAGAATATTCCCCAGCAGACACCAGTTGGTAAAGGCCGACTGAAAAAGATTGATGCCTACAAATCCGGTAAGGAAAAACCAGTTCTGGTGTACAAAAATCCCCAAAAGAAGGCTTACTAAAATCATGGTGCCGGCTACGGCGTGAATTGTTCGTGTTTTCATAATTGTTCTGTTTTATTATTAAATAATCTGTTCTACTGCTACGGCAGCGAGGTGAATCCTGGACTCGAACTCCTGCTGCGTATTGAATTTACGGATGCGTTCAGCAATCTTTTCAAGCACTTCGTCATCTGCAAATACGGTAAACATTAAAGATTCGGTCTCCACACCTGAAGAAGCAAACCAGTTTTCGGCAGAAGATACCGAGCTGTTAGCCTTAAATCCGCGGACTTCGCCGTAAGAAAATGCCTGAACTCCTGAATGCAGCAAAATATCTTTTACTTTTTTCTCGAATTCCTGTACTGCGGTAATATGGATGAGTTTCATTGTTTTGAAGTTTAAAAGGACACAGCCGGCACATCACCGGCCGCATCCTGAGATTAGTGATTAGTTATACTGAAATTATTCAAGTAAATTAGGGTTTCCGTTGTGATTAAATTCTTCTTCGTCGGATGCATTTGCTGCCTGAATCTTATCCCACTTTTTCCTTTCGGTCATGTAATAAATCAGCGGAACTACAATCAGCGTAAGCACCGTAGAAACAATCGCTCCGAAGACGAGTGAAATTGCTAGTCCCTGGAAAATCGGGTCAAAGAGAATAATCACAGCTCCGATGACTACTGCACCCGTTGTTAATAAAATTGGAGTGGTACGTACAGCACCAGCTTCAATAATCGCCTGTTTGATAGGAATACCTTCATTCAGACGGATTTCGATAAAGTCGATGAGAAGAACAGAGTTTCTTACCATAACTCCTGCCAACGCAATCATCCCGATAAATGAAGTGGCGGTAAAGAATGCGCCTAATAACCAGTGACCCAAAACGATTCCCACCAAAGAAAGCGGAATGGCAGCCATCATCACCAACGGAGTTTTAAAATTCTGGAACCAGCCTACAATCAGCATATAAATAATGATAATGACTACAGCAAACGCAACTCCCAGATCACGGAAGACTTCGAGCGTAATCTGCCATTCTCCATCCCATTTCACCGTATAGTCGCTTTCATCTTTTGGCTGCTCCATATACAGTTCGTTGATTTTGTAACCTGCAGGAAGTTTAATTTTGTTCAGTTTTTCTTCCATTCCCAGGATGGCGTATGCAGGACTTTCCAACGCACCGGTCATGTCAGCGAGAACATATACCACTCTTTTCTGGTCTTTTCGGTAGATACTTTTCTCGAGGGTTCCTCTTTCAATTTTTACCACATCGCTCACAGGCATCATATTTCCTGCAGCACCTTTCACTTTCAACGCGGTGATATCCTGTATGGTTGATTTTTCACTGTTATCCAGCTTCATCACCATATTTACAGGCTGGCTGCTTTTTTCATCATAAAGGGTAGAAACCGGATATTCTCCTAAAAGATAATTCAGATTTCCTACCAACTGCTGTGGCGCGATACCATTCAGCATACTTTTCTCTTTATCTGGAATGATTTTAAATTCACCCTGTGGCGCTTCAACCATCCAGTCAACATCTACAACATCTTCTGTATTGATGAGGATTTTCTGAACTTCGTCTGCAATCCGAATCTGTTCGTCATAGTCAGGGCCGTAAACTTCTGCAACAATGGTAGAAAGTACCGGCGGTCCTGGCGGAACCTCAACAATTTTAATATTCGCTCCGAATTTCCTGGCAATCTTCTGGATTTCCGGACGGATGGTTTTGGCTACATCGTGACTTTGTTTGAAACGTTCGCTTTTGTTCAGTAAATTAACCTGAATATCCGCCGTATTACTCGCGCCACGCATATCGTAATGTCTTACAAGTCCGTTGAAGGTTATCGGTGAGCAAGAACCAACATAATTCTGGTAATTTACAACTTCCGGAACCGTTCTCAGATACTGTGAAACCTCTTTGGCAACGACTGATGTTTTCTCAAGCGTAGTTCCTTCAGGCATGTCGATCACCACCTGGATTTCATTTTTATTGTCGAACGGAAGCATTTTTACCGCTACCCATTTGGTAAAGAAGGCGAGCATCGAAATCATCAGTAAAACTCCGGTAATCGCCAACATTCCCCATCTCCTTTTTGAACTGTCCAGGAATGGCTGTTCAATTTTTTTGTACCATTTATAGATGAAACCGGTCTCCAGTCCCTGTTCTTCCTGATGTTCTTTTTCATCTTTCACTTTAAGCAAATGATAACCCAGATAAGGAGTCACCGTCAAGGCGACAAATAATGAAAGCAACATCGCAATCGATGCTCCAATCGGCATCGGCGACATATAAGGGCCCATCATTCCGGATACAAATGCCATCGGTAAAATTGCAGCGATTACTGTAAAGGTCGCCAGAATGGTTGGGTTTCCGACTTCATTAATCGCATAAATTGCAGCCTGTTTAAACGGCAGTTTCTTCATGTGGAAATGCCTGTGCATATTCTCTGCGATGATGATACTGTCATCGACCACGATTCCCACTACAAATACAAGGGCGAAAAGGGTAATTCGGTTCAGGGTATAACCCAGCATATAATAACTGAACAGTGTGAGCGCAAAAGTAAGCGGCACTGATAGGAACACCACCAAACCACCACGCCAGCCCATTGCCAGCATTACGAGAATGGTTACCGCAATAATCGCAACACCCAGGTGAAGCAAAAGTTCGGACACTTTATGTGAAGCGGTTTCACCATAGTTTCTGGTAACTTCTACGTGAACATCATTCGGGATTAAAGTTTTCTTTAAAGATTCCACTTTCTCCAGAAGCTGTTCTGAAATCTTCATCGCATCAGCGCCTTTCACTTTTGATACAGAAAGAGTAACAGCAGGATATTCTGACGGATTTTTCATGCCTTTTAGGGTGCCTTTACCGAAGCCCATGCTTACATAATTTGCAGGCGAGGCCGGTCCGTCGGTCACCGTTGCGATCTGTTTCAGATACACCGGCATCGACTGTGAAGTACCTACCACCAGATTTTCAACATCTTCCTGAGAAGTTAGGAACTGGCCGGTTTTCAGCAAATATTCAGTATCGTTGCTCACAAAACTTCCGCTCTGTGAGCTGCCGTTGTTGGCCTGAATCATCTGCATTACCGCCAGCGGATCTACTGCACTTTCAGCCATTTTCTCCCGGTCGAGGGTGATTTTCAGCTGTCGTGGGCGGCCTCCGATCACGTTGGTTTGAGAAACATCTTTTTCTTTTTTGATTTCGGAAGCCAGTTCTTCAGTAATCTGTCTCAACTCAAAATCATTGTATTTTTCGCTCCACAAAGTGAGTCCCAACATCGGAACATCATCAATGGAACGGGTTTTCACCATCGGTTCAGAGATACCCGGGGGGAATATGTTCCTATTTTTCATGAGCTCGTCATACAGTTTCACATAAGAACGTTCGGTATCTTCACCTACATAAAACTGAACAATAATCATAGCACGGCCGTTCATCGCCATGGCATGCACATGCTCTACTCCTTTAATATTGGAGATAATTTTTTCTAAAGGTTTAACCACGCGGCTTTCCACTTCTTTGGGACTGGCGCCCGGATATCCCACCATTACATCGGCCATCGGCACAATGATCTGCGGTTCTTCTTCTCTTGGTATTAATGTGGAACTGTACACCCCGATAATCATCAATGCAATCATTAACAGAATGGTTAATTTTGAATTGATAAAAAACTCGGCTATACGTCCGGCGATTCCTTTTTCCATAATTTTATAATTTATGAATGTATGAATGTTTGAATGTACCAGTGCAATAATCACGTTTTCGTCGGTAATTGCTGCACTGCTAAATTGTTACATTATTTTGTGGTTACTTTTGCACCGTTAAACAGTTTTCCGTTGGCGGAAACGATATAAGGTTCTTTGGCGGTAAGGCCTGAAAGAATTTCCACCTGATCGCCCATCACTTTACCGGTTTTCACCCAGCGGAGAAGCGCGGTATTGCTTGAACTTACGGTGTAGATTCCGGTAAGCTGTCCGTTTTCAACAATCGCAGATTTCGGTACGGTTACGGATTCCTGAAAATCCTGATTTACGCTTCCGCTTCTTTTGAACGGAAACTGCACATTCACATACATTCCCGGCAGATATTCTTTACTTTGGGGAACACTGATTTTTACAGCGTACTGCCCGCCGGTATTTGTTGCAGAAAGACTTACGTCAGAGACCTGACCTGCAACTTCTTTATTGGTAGATTTCATCAGAACTTTTACCGGCATACCCGCTTTTATTAAGGTAATATCCTGTTCAGAAACCAGAACCTGTGCAAGTAAATTTCCGGAACTTTCAATCGTAAGGATCGGCATTCCCGGATTGGCAAGATCGCCCTGACTTGCAAATTTTGCAGTTACCACGCCGGAAATCGGTGCACTGATGTTCGTATAACGGTACTGTGAATTCACTTCCCTTTTCATCATTCTCGCGCCGTCGAGAGTAGCCTTCGTCATTTCGTACCGTGCACGCATATCATCAAGTTCCTTTTGGGAAGCACTTTGTGAATTATAAAGATTCTGGAAACGCTGGTAATCCTTCGAAGCACTGTTAAAAGCCGCCTGCGCCTGTGCAATCTGGGCACTAGCCTGTCCGCCTTTTGCCTGGATATCAGTATTATTGATGCTTACAAGAGACTGACCTGCACTTACAAAATCTCCGACATCTGCTCTGAGCATCGTGATATAGCCCATCATTCTGGTCGATACATTGACTGAGTTTTTTGCTACAAGTTTACCGCTTGCGGTTACGTATCCCAGTGCGTCGGTTGTTCCCGTGCTGCTGAGCGTAACCTGTACGGGCTTGGTGTTGTCGGCAATTGCTGCGGGATCGGAGGAACAGCTTGCAAGAAGGGCTGAACCAAGCACAAATGAAAGATAAATATGTTTTTTCATAAGAGATTATTTTCTGAGTTTTTAATTTTTTCGAGAAATCGATGATAACGATGACATTAAAGATTGATCTGTAAAATCTGCGGAATTTTTACTTCAAAAATTTATAATAGTCCAAAGCGGTATTGTATTCCAGAACAGACTGATGATATTCGAGTTCTTTTTTAGACATCAGCGTTTCGGCATTCAGCACATCTGAAGCTTTCTCGAGTCCCTGTGCGTATCGGTTTTTGCGGATGCGGTACGCTTCGGCGGTTTGTTCCCACGCCTGTTTGCTGAGCTTTACTTTGTGGTCGGCATCGGTTACTTGGCGGTAAGCTTTGGTGAGTTCTAGGATACTCTGTTTTTGGTACTGTGCAACTTCTGTTTCAGATTTCGCCAGATCAGCTTTGTATTTTGCGATTTCGCTTTTGGTTTTCATTCCGTCGAAAATATTCCAGGAAAGCTCCAATCCCACAAAATAACCGTTGGCATTGAACTGATAAGGTTTATTGTCGTAAAGTTCAAAACTTCCGAATGCATTCAGCCGCGGCAAAAATTTAGCTTCCGAAGATTTCACCAAATAATCATAGGATTCCAGGGATTTACGGAAAGCCTGAAGGTCTTTTCGCTCCGTACTCAATACAGGATCCAGTGTAAGAAGATCTTCCTGACATTGCAGGGTTTCGGAAGGTTTCATCACTTTGTTTTCCGGAGATTCATCCAGCAGATAGAAAAGATAGTCGGAGGCGTTCTGCACATTCGAACTTGCAAAACGGATCTGGCTGTCGATTTCCGCGACACGTACATTCATATCCAGTACATCCGATTTCTGAATCATTCCGTTTTTAAAATAATTGTCGATGACTTTTTTATTGGCCAGAACGGTGGCTCTTGCGCCTTCCAGCACTTCCACGTTTTTATATGCCATCTGCAGCTGCATATAGGCTTTGTTCAGTTCAAATTTCAGATATTCGCGGGTGCGTTCCTGTTTCAGTTTCAGCACTTCCACTTTTACTTCACCGGCTTTCTTTAGGTATACCACATCTTTATTATAAATGGGTTGCTGCACTTCGAGTTTGGTGGCGAAATTGAAAATATTCTTAGGATTGTTGAGGTTGGCGGGATTAAAATCCTCCATCGTCACCCGTTCCTGATTGAGTTTAGAGCCAAAGGCCATCAGCGGATTGTTGGTAGAAATCCCGATATAGCTGGCTTTAATGTTAGGCAAATGCATCGCGCGGGACATCAGCAGATCGGCTTCAGCAGAATTTACTTCTGCAGATGCAATTTTAAGCTGAAGGTTGTTACGCTCAATTTTCTCTTCCAGATCCTGCCTGGAAACCTGCACTGTTTCCTGAGCCCAAAGAACTGTAATCGAGAACATTGCAAATGCGGTAATCAATAGTTTTCTCATGTTCCGTATAATTTTGTGCAAATGTACCTGCTATACGGAGCAGAGAACGTAACCTGAGTTACATAAAAAAACACGGCCGACTGGCCGTGTGTACTGTTTTCTATATTGAACTTCTTAAAAATCCTTCAGCAGCTTGATCTGGTTACGGTACAGCAGCACTTTACCGTCATTCTCCAGTTTTTTAAGAAGGCGACTGATCACGACGCGTGAGCTGGCCAAATCGTTGGCAATCTCCTCATGAGAAACATTCAGTACAGTTTTTCCGGTGATCTTTGATTTTTCTCTGAGATAATTGGCGAGTCGTACATCAAGACCGTTGAAAACCACCATGTCCAGTGCTCTCAGCATCTCGTAAAAGCGGTTTTGCATGGTGCGCATCACGAAACTTTTCCAGCTGGGATATTTATGCATCCAGGAGTCCATGTACTCTACCGGAATCATCCACATTTCTACGTCTTCTTCGGCGATGGCCATTATTTCGCTTTTGGCTTCCTGCATGCAGCAGGTAAACGACATGGCACAGCCTTCATTTGCATTCAGGTAATACATCAGCATTTCGCGGCCGTCCGGCTGCATCATGGATACTTTTAAGGTTCCCTGAAGTACAATCGGCATGAAAAGCAAACGCTGCCCAATACTAATGATTACTTCACCTTCTTTGGCTGTTTTTCTTCTGCCAACGGCCATAATTTCAGCCAGTAATTCAGGTTCAAAAAGTTCTTTTACCGATTCTGTGATTTCCATTTTACAAAATTACGGAATTAAAGTTCTTTCTCACAGCCATCATTCAAACCTTAAGTAACACAGGTTACCAATCCGGCATTTCAGATTCACTAATTTTGCACTAAAGAATTCAGTACTTAATATAATGATTATGAATCAACAGAACTTCTGGAACCAGCGTTACGCCGATGAACATTATGCTTACGGAACGTTACCCAATAATTATTTAAAGGAAAAATCTGCGGATCTCCGTCCCGGAAAAATTCTGCTTCCTGCGGAAGGCGAAGGGCGGAATGCTGTATTTATGGCAAAAATGGGTTGGGAAGTCGAAGCCTTTGACCAAAGTACAGAGGGGAAAAATAAGGCGCTTCTTCTTGCAGAACACTATGATGTTAAGATCAGTTACACCGTTTCGAATGTGGAAAATATCCGGTATCCTGAAAAAAAATTTGATGCTTTGGCACTCATCTTTGCGCACTTTCCGGGAGAAAACAGAAGATCTTATCACCGCAAACTGAGCAGTTTTCTGAAACCGGGCGGACATCTGATTATTGAAGGATTTTCGAAAGAGCACTCCACATTTCAGAAGTTCAATCCGACAGCAGGCGGTCCCCGGGACGCCACGATGCTTTATAATATGGAAGAGTTGAAAGAAGATTTCAATGATTTTGAATTCATCGAAGCAACAGAAGAGAAAGTAGTTCTTGCTGAAGGGGAATTTCATCAGGGTGAAGCCTCGGTAATCCGGATTTTCGCCATTAAAAAATAAGGTATCAGATTTGATGCCTTCAAAAACACCAATAACAACCATTTTTAAAAATATTTACAATGTTCTTTAAACACATTTATGATACAAGTTTAGCACAGGGCAGCTATTTAATCGGCTGTCAGGCAAAAGGTGAAGCGATTGTAATCGACGCAAAACGTGATGTGGATACGTATCTGGAGATCGCAAAAGAAAATAATCTTAAGATTACCCATATTACCGAAACGCATATTCACGCCGATTTTCTTTCGGGTTCACGTGAACTGGCAGAAATTACAGGAGCACAACTGTATCTTTCCGATGAAGGCGGCGCGGACTGGCAATACGAATTTCCCCACAAAGGCTTGAAACACGGCGATAAAATTAAGGTCGGTAATCTGACACTGGAAGTCATTCATACTCCTGGACACACCCCGGAAAGCATCAGTTTTCTGCTCACCGATCATCCTGCAACAGATGAACCCGTGATGATCTTCACCGGAGACTTTGTGTTTGTCGGCGATATCGGGCGGCCGGATCTGCTTGAAAAAGCTGCCGGAATCACCGGAACCCAGAAAAAAGGTGCTCACGAAATGTACCGGTCGGTTCAGGATTTTTCAAAACTGCCTCCACACCTTCAGGTGTGGCCGGGTCATGGTGCGGGATCTGCCTGCGGAAAAGCACTGGGCTCCGTTCCAAGTTCTACGGTAGGATATGAGAAAATCAGAAACTGGGCATTCCGCTTCGAAAATGATGAGGATGGTTTTGTGGAATACCTGCTGGAAGGTCAGCCGGAACCGCCGAAGTATTTTGCCATGATGAAAAAGCTCAATAAAGTGGACCGCCCTTTACTGACTGAAGTTCCCAAACATCCGAAACTTTCCGAAACAGAGTTTCTTCAAAAATATACTGACGGAATAAAAGTAATCGATACCCGCAATAAAGTGGAGTTCGCAAAAGGATTTATTCCCGGAAGCATCAACATCCAGAACAACAAAACGCTGAGTACTTGGGCGGGCTGGTTGCTGAATTATGATGAAGATTTCGTGATCGTAGCTCCCGAAGAAGAAATGGATGAAATTACCAGAAAACTAATGCGCATCGGTCTCGACCGGATTGCCGGATTTATTTCCGACGTCAATTTACCGGGGATTAAACTCGAGCAAGCCGACGTTATCAATATCGACGAATTTAAAACCTATCTTGGCAAGGAAGAGGTGCAGATCGTCGATGTAAGAGGAAAAACCGAATATGAGGAAGGACATGTGGAAGGCGCAGAAAATGTTTTCGTAGGAACGCTTCCTCAAAACCTTGATAAAATAAGCCGGGACAAACAGGTGGTGATTCACTGCCAAAGCGGTGACCGTTCAGCAATTGCATATTCGCTCTTAAAGAAATACGGATTTAATCACGTAAAAAACTATTCCGGCGGGATGAAGGAATGGCGCGAAAAAGGAAATCCCGTAAAATCTTAAAAACCAAAAATGATTCAGAATATCACCACAAACTGGAATATCTTCCGCATCCTCCGTCTGGCATTAGGCCTTTTCCTGATGACAGAAGCCATCAGGACCGGCAATTGGTTCATGACGGTATTTGCTGCGGCAATGATCATCATGCCGCTGCTGAACATCGGCTGTTGTGCGGGCGGGAACTGTGCCGTAACGGACAATAAATCATCCGGCTCGGATACGGATGAAGTAGAATTCGAAGAAGTACAATCAAAATAAAGTAAAAAACATGTCAAAATTTCAGGAACTTATCAGTCAGGACAAACCTGTTTTGGTCGACTTTTTTGCGGAATGGTGCGGCCCGTGCAAAATGCAGGCACCCATTCTGGAAGACCTTAAAAAACGGGTAAACGACCAGGCTACCATCATTAAAATAGATATCGATAAAAACCCGGGCGTTGCAGCAAAATACGGAATCAGAAGCGTTCCTACGCTCATGATCTTTAAAAACGGAGAAATAAAATGGAAACAGTCCGGGGTTTTTCCCGCCGAAGAACTGGAACGTTTAATCAAAGAAAACAGTTAAAATATGTACAAAACCATCATCATCGCTCTTTTCGCTCTGGTCATGATCAGCTGCAGCAAAGCCCAGAACACCGCAAGCACAACATCACTTTCTGCCACCGAGTTTTCAGAAAAACTGAAAAAAACTCCTAATGCCCAAGTGGTGGATGTAAGAACCCTTAACGAATATAAAAAAGGGCATATTCAGAATGCGGTAAACATCGACTGGAATGCTGATGATTTCGCAGAAAAAGCAGCCACTCTGGATCCGGCAAAACCTGTCTTTTTGTACTGCCTCAGTGGGCCCCGAAGTGAAGCCGCAGCAGAAAAGCTGAAGGAAATGGGCTACAGTGAAATCTATGAGATGAAAAGAGGTATGATGGAATGGCGCAGCAAAAACCTGCCCGAGTTAAAATCCGCAGCAGCTACGCAAGGCATGAGTTTACAGCAATACAACGAGGAGCTGAAAAGCGACCGTTTGGTGCTTGTCGATTTTTATGCTGACTGGTGTGCGCCTTGTAAAAAAATGGAACCTTACCTGAGCAAAATAGCCGCAGAAATGCCTGAGAAAGTTAAAATTGTAAGGGTAAATGCCGATGACAATACAGAACTGTGCAAAGCGATGAATGTTTCTGCCCTGCCGGTTCTTAAATTATACAGAAACAACGAAATCATTTGGGAGAGCCTTGGCTTTGTAGAAGAAGCCGAAGTGCGGAAACAGCTCCTGAAATAACCTATCAACAATACTTTAAAATGGAGAAAATTAAAATATGGTTCAGGAAAAACTGGAGCACTGCGATACTTTTTGCATTCTTCGCCCTGCTGATGGTAAGTCTCGACGCAAAAGCCTGATTCATGGGCCAGATTATTTCGACCGAAATTATGAATTCCAATGTAAAAAAACTGAAACTGCAGCCAGTGATATCAAAATCCCTAAGGGCGAGGAAATTTCTTTCCTTGAACGAAGAATAATAAAACATAAAATCCGCTTCGGTTCGCTCTGTTTTCGGGCAGGAAGATTACGATTGTACAGAAACAGATTTTCTCTTTCTTTTAGGACCGGAATAAAAAAATGTTTCTTCGAGGGCTCGGGAACGTCGAGAACCTCAACAACAAAACGTCTAACCATCGGAAACAGCGAGATACTGCTGAAAGCGGACTGTTGCGGCGTAGCACTAAAATAGTTTACATTTACATATTCTTAATCAAATAATTCCAATATGAAAAGAACCAAAATTACGCTTCTTACAGTGGCCGCCATGCTGATGTTTTCGTGCACAACACAGCAAAACACGACCGCAGGAACTACTCCGCAGGAACAAACGGCGACAAAGGGACAGAACAGCATCGACCGTTTTGCCGATATTGAGGTACTGCGCTACGACGTGCCCGGCTGGAACGACCTGACTTTAAAAGAGAAAGAATATGTTTACTACCTGAGTCAGGCCGGCTATGCAGGCCGAGATATCACCTGGGACCAAAATTATAAAAACAACCTGACCATTCGCCGTGCCCTTGAGCATATTTATCAGAATTACAGGGGAAACAAAACCACGGAAGACTGGCAGAATTTCGAGATTTACCTCAAAAGGATCTGGTTTGCGAACGGCATTCACCACCACTATTCTAACGACAAGATGAAACCGGCTTTTTCCAGAGCTTATTTTAATCAGCTTTTAAAAGAGACCAACACTCCTCTGAGTACAACTGTTGCGGATGTTCTCTTTAATGATAAAGACAGTAAAAAAGTCAACCTTGATCTGAGCAAGGGGCTTCTGGAAGGTTCGGCTGTTAATTTTTACGGCGAAGGCGTGACGGCAGACGAAGCCGACCGGTTTTATGCCAACATGAAAAGTCCGGATCCAAAGCGTCCGCTTTCTACCGGGCTGAACTCCAAACTGGTGAAAGAAAACGGCAAGCTGAAAGAAAAAGTCTGGAAGAGTGGCGGTATGTACGGTGCGGCCATTGACCAGATTACCTCCTGGCTGGAGAAAGCACGTAAGGTGACAGAAAACCAGAAGCAGGCGAACGCATTAGCGCTACTTATCCAATACTATAAAACCGGCGACCTTAAAATATGGGACGATTATAACGTCGCGTGGGTGGATGCCACTGAAGGCAATATTGATTACATCAATGGTTTCATTGAAGTATACAGCGATCCGCTGGGACACAAAGGTTCCTATGAAAACATCGTGCAGATTAAAGACTTCGATATGTCCAAAAAGATGGAAGTCCTTTCAAAAGAGGCACAGTGGTTTGAGGACAACACTCCCCTTCTGCCGCAACATAAAAAAAAGAATGTTGTAGGAATCAGCTATAAAACCGTCATCGTTGCTGCTGAATCCGGAGATGCCTCCCCAAGCACACCGATTGGTGTCAACCTTCCGAATGCAGACTGGATTCGGGCGGAACACGGCTCGAAATCTATTTCGCTGGGGAATATCATCGATGCCTACGATAAAGCAGCTGGTTCGGGACGCCTTAAGGAATTCGTCCATGACAACGAAGAACTCCGCCTGGCACAGAAATATGGTGAGCTGGCGAGCAAACTGCACACTGCACTGCACGAAGTGGTAGGACATGCATCAGGGCAGATCAATCCCGGAGTTGGGACACCGAAAGAAACGTTGAAAAGCTATGCTTCCACATTGGAGGAAGGCCGTGCGGATCTTGTGGGGCTTTACTTTCTCTACAATCCGAAAATTCAGGAACTGGGTCTGACTGATGACTGGAAAGGCGTTGGAAAAACTGCATACGACAATTACATCCGCAACGGACTTATGATGCAACTGGTGAGGCTGGAACCCGGAGCCGATATCGAAGAATCACACATGCGGAACCGACAGTGGGTCAGCGCGTGGGTTTTTGAAAAAGGGCAAAAGGACAACGTCATTGAAAAAGTGGTCCGAAACGGGAAAACTTATTTCAACATTACCGATTACGACAAGCTGCACGACCTCTTCGGCCAGTTGCTGCGCGAAACCCAGCGCATTAAATCGGAAGGCGATTATAACGCTGCCCAAAAGCTGGTCGAGAATTACGGCGTGAAAGTAGATCAGGCGATGCACACCGAAGTGCTGGCGCGGAATGCCCAATATAAGGAGGCTCCGTACCGCGGTTTTGTGAATCCCTATATTACGCCTGTAAAGAATGCTGCCGGAAAAGTCACCGATTACGTTTTAAAATATCCGCAGACCTTTGCGGAGCAGATGCTTCGCTATTCCCGAGAATACGGATTCCTGCCGGATCAGAATTAATAAGAAAGCCGTCTCAATGAAAATTGAGGCGGTTTCTTCTTTATTGAAACGCCAAAGGTGGAATTAAAAAAAGCAAAAGGGTTGCATGAAATTACGGATGTGTAACGCTAAAATTTCATGTTCTGAATCCTTACGGCATTGAAAATGGCAAGCAGCGCCACTCCAACATCCGCAAAGACCGCTTCCCACATGGTGGCTAAGCCTCCTGCTCCTAAAATCAGGACGATGGCTTTCACCCCGAAAGCTAAGGCAATATTCTGCCACACAATCTTTTTGGTCTGCTTACCGATGGTAATGGCCATCGGGATTTTAGAAGGTTTGTCGTCCTGAATGACGACATCTGCAGTTTCAATGGTAGCATCGCTTCCAAGCCCGCCCATGGCCATCCCGACATCACTTAAAGCAACTACCGGTGCGTCATTAACGCCATCGCCAACAAAAGCAACCGACTCGTTTCGAGCCTTAATCTCCTCCACTTTATTCACCTTATCCTCCGGCAACAAATCTCCGAAAGCATTCTCAATGCCTAATTCAGCCGCTACCGCTTTTACCACGGTTGATTTATCACCGCTGAGCATAGTGGTAGTGACTCCTAATTTTTTCAGTTTCTTTACTGTGTCTAATGCGTCTTCTTTAATCCGGTCTGCAATGGTAATATATCCCGCAAATTTTTCTTCATACGCTATGGCGATAACGGTTTCTACTATTTTATTAAGATTAACATCGTATTTTATATTAAATTTATCAAGAAGTTTAACATTTCCCACAAGTAATTTGTTTCCCTTATAAGTTCCCGTCAGACCATGTCCGGCTATTTCTTCTATATGATCAATAATCATCGTGTGATCCGGTTCTCCAAGGTAATCATGTATCGCTGTTGCCACCGGATGGGTTGAAGAGTTTTCAATGACGTTCATCAGTTTCAGGATGAAGTCTTTATCAAACTCAGGTTTGATATTCACCGTCTGCACTTTAAACACACCTTCCGTCATGGTTCCTGTTTTATCCACAACCACATTTTTAACTGCTGCCAAAGCATCCAGATAGTTGCTTCCTTTAAATAAAATACCGTTTTTACTTGCCGCACCGATACCGCCAAAATATCCGAGCGGAATACTGATCACTAAAGCGCAGGGACATGAGATGACCAGAAATATCAGTGCCCGGTAAAGCCAGTCACGGAAAATGTACTGATCCACAAAAAAATAAGGCAGCAGGCAGATGGCCGCTGCAAGAAGGACAACTATAGGGGTATAAAGCCGGGCAAATTTTCTAATGAAGAGCTCGGTGGGTGCTTTCTGTGCAGTGGCATTCTGCACCAGTTGGAGAATTTTTGAAAGTTTAGAATCAAAAAACTCCGTGTTCACTTCGATCTGGGCTACCGTGTTTAAATTAATCATGCCTGCCAGTACGGTATCCCCTTTTTGTTTGGTATCCGGTTTACTTTCCCCGGTCAGCGCTGATGTGTTGAATGAAGCCGTTTCAGAAATCAGAACTCCGTCCAGTGCCAGCTTTTCTCCGGGTTTCAACTGGAGAACGGACCGCAATGGCACTTCTGCAGCTTTTACGGTCTGCGGGCGACCTTCCACCAGAACAGTCACTTCGTCCGGACGCTGATCTAAAAGTTTCGCAATATTACCTTTCGCACGCTGAACAGCTAAAGTCTGGAATACTTCACCGACCGAGTAAAACAGCATTACGGCCACACCTTCAGGAAATTCCCCAATGGCAAAGGCTCCTGTGATAGCAATGGACATTAAGAGGAACTCAGAAAAAATATCTCTGTTCATGATGCTCTCTAACGCCTCTCTTAGCACAGGCCATCCGACGGGGAGATAGGCTGCGGTATACCACAAGATCCGCACCCAATCTGTGAACCAGGGTTGTGGCAACAGGTAGTCCATCATCAGGCCGGCCATCAAAATGATGAATGAAATTCCTGCGGGTAAAAACAGCTGAAAAGCGGACTTTCCTTCAGCATCATGCACGTGACCATCATCAGCGTTGTGTTCATCAACGGTCTGATGACCGTGTTTTTCAGCCTGTCTTCCGCCGGAAAGATCTAACGCTGAATCTGCAGCACAGCAGGCTTTATCGCCCAATGTAGCTTTTAACCTTTGGTCGGCAAGCGCATTGATTTTCTTTTCTTCCGTGCAGCACAACTGCTTCCCGTGCTTATCGTACGTATGTTGGTGTTTCATCTTGCAATCAATATAAAGTCTTTCACCAGGCTATCCCGGATAGGCTTGGTAGCAGGAGGCAGAAGGATGCTCATGTTTTCTGTCTTCATGCCCGGAACTCTGAATGTTAACCTACACAAAATCTGCCAAAGAAGGAGGTATTGATAAAGCGCGTGGTTTGATAAGGGAGGCAGTTTAAAAGAAAAAAGATTGAAAATAGGTTCATCGTCCCGAGGCAGCAAGAAAAATCCTTATTCATTTTATTTACTTGTTTACTCATTTGCAAATTCGCCGACCACTGATCGCTGACCGCTGACCACCGCTTCCCTATTTCACCGTCCTCGGAATGTTGTGTGGTATTCTGGTGAGCAACTCATAATTCATCAGATTGCTCATTTCACAAAAAGACGCAATGGTGATCATATTCTCCTCCTGATGCCCGATCAATACAACTTCGTCTCCTTTTTGGACATTTTGGATATGCGTAATATCGACACACAGAGCATTCATATTGATCATTCCACAAATGGGTGCTTCTTCTCCGCCAATTAATACTTTTCCTTTATTGCTTAAAGCTCTCGTATACCCATAAGAATAACCGACTGGAATGACAGCGATCATCATGTCGGTATACGCCTGATAACTGTTTCCATAACCAATAAATTCTCCCTTTTCCACCGCTTTAACCGACATTACGGTGGTCTTCCATTCCAATAATCGGGTCAGTGCCTTACTGGTATCTAAAATGGAATCCTCTGTAACCTGATCACTATACCGGATCAACGTTTCTTTATTGGACCAATAACCATACTGCATAATGCCCACTCTCACCATATTACTCATCGTTTCGGGATAATTCATCATCGCTGCAGAACAGGCACTGTGAATGTATTCCGGGTCTAAACCATAAGATGAGATTTCCTCAACCGCCTGATGGAAATTCACGATCTGCTGCTGCACACGCTCATGGTTGACATAACTTTCTGAACCGGCATAATGCGTACAAACCCCTTTCAAATAAATATCATTCTGATGAGCTTTTATGTAATCGCACACTTTCCTGAGATCACTCCGCTCAATCCCCGTTCGGTTCATGCCCGTTTCGATATCCAGATGAATAATGCATTTCTTATTCTGTGATTGTGCAACTTCTACAGCAGCCTGCAGTATCTCCATATCAAAAACAAAAAACTCCACCTCATTCGCTATCGCCCAGTCTAAGGATTCCCCTGCCACCATCCCCATAATCATAATGGATACATTTTTTGTGAGTGTCTTTTTAATTTCGAAGGCCTCATCTGCAGAATAAACACCAAAGTAATCCACACCGCAGTCCGCAGCCATGGTAACGAAAGGGGCGATCCCGTGTCCGTACGCATTGCCTTTCACAATACTGCAAAATTTGACCTTTTCACCAATGTGTTGGCGAATGAATTTCAGATTATTTTGATAAGCACTTTTATTGATGGTTAATGAGGTGGTTTCAAACATATTTTTTTAATTCAGTTGGTTTTTAATAAGGGATGTGAAAATCGCGATCCCTTTAGGAATTAATTCATCAGGAAAATCATAATCAGGATTGTGGAGCGCGGGCTGATCTTCTCCCGAACCCAGTCCAAACATACAGCCCTTAAATTCTGTTGTCATGATTCCGAAATCCTCACCCCACTTGAAAGGAAAAGACTGTTCCAAAATATCCAGCGCTGCTGACTCTGCTGCATTTCTGACTGCATCAACACATAATTTATCATTTTCATTCGCGTAGAAATGGGCCAAAAACTCATGATTAAACATTAAATGATGTTTTGTACAGACTTCTTCCGCCAGTTGAATAACACTTCGCTCTAATTCCGCCAATCCATCATTCGTCCAGCTTCTCAGTGTCAAATGAATTTCAGCATCACCGGCAGATATCCCGTAATCCTGACTGCCCATGTTTACATACACCGGTGTAATCAGTCTGAAATCTGTTAATTTGGGATTATTATTCTGAAAGGTTTCCAGTCCGTTCAGGATTTCAGCAACGGCTAATGATGGATTCAGACCTTTTTCAGGTTCAGCCGCATGAGAAGTTTTTCCTTTTATTTTAATGATGATGCTGTTCACTGCTGCGGTAAACGAGTTTTCCTTTACGACAATCTGACCTAAAGGATAGCCCGGCAGATTGTGTAAGGCATAGACCTCATCAAATTTCAAGCCTTTGAACCGCTCATCATTCATGACGGCTTTGGCCCCTTCCCCGTTCTCTTCCGCCGGTTGAAAGATCAGATGTACTTTTCCGTTTTTCGGAGGGTTTTCAGACAGCCAAGCTCCGACACCGGCTAAGATGGTTAAGTGTCCGTCGTGTCCGCACTGATGTCCCTTTCCTTCATAGACAGATTTATAGGATAGATCACTTTCCTCCTGAATAGGCAACCCGTCTAATTCTGCTCTGAACAATAGTGATTTCCCGGGTTTTTCTGAATCAAAAGTAACCAGCACTCCTGTTCCGCCCACCTTTGTTTCAATATGGGAATATTTTAAATCTTTAAAAAATGCCACCACTGCCGCAGCGGTGTTGACTTCTTCTCCGGAAATTTCCGGATGTTGATGGATTTGTCGGCGTAATTGAATTAACTGATCTAAGACTGGGTTTTTCATGATCTATGGGTTTGGGACTGACTCATTTTGAACTGCTGGTTCATTGCAGAGGAAATCTCGCGCAATTTGTCAATAGAAATCCAAATATAACAAAAACCATCACGGTTGATGAAATCTGATGTGATCCAGGAATAAAAAGATGTATTAAATCGGTGGCGGAGCGGACCCGAACCCACCGGAAATATGCGGCAGTGAAATGGTCAGAATGATATTTTGGTTTCGAACCGAGATGGGTAGGCATCAGACTATCGAGAACCGTGATTCGGGTTAAGGATATGCGTTGAAAATGAACTGTGCGGCAACATCTTTGCTTATAAATTATCATGTTCAGGTGTAAAAATGCTTTTTTCTTTGTCATCATCTTAATCACTGTGGTATCCTGCGACGGATTTGTAAAAAACATATTCGATACTTCCGAGCGTGCAAAATATGAGCGCGGCTTCACGGGATCCGATAGCCTGATGACCCGATGGAAAACAGAATTCAGTTCCGCCACCCAAAATAACCTCACCGTCGCAGACGGACATTCCTCTTCTGTTCCGGAAAACGGACTGTATGCGCTGGGCTATTCCATTGAATTAAAGAAAGGAGATCAGTTAATGATTGAGGCCGAATCGGAAGATCCGGAAACCCTAATATTCATCGATGTCTATGAACAATCTTCCACAGCAGAACCATCCAAGACCAAGCTTCTGAAGAATGGCCGCTTCAGCCGCTTCACCGAAAACAGTGGAATTCATAAAGTGATCATTCAGCCCGAAATCGAATATCAGGGAAGCTTTACGTTTAAAATCTACACTCAGCCCTCACTGGGATTTCCGGTGGCGGGAAAAGGCAACCGGGATGTGCAGAGTTTTTGGGGTGCCAGCCGTGACGGCGGAGGCAGGAGCCACGAAGGCATCGATATATTCGCCCGCAGAGGCACACCCGTTGTGGCCGTCACCAACGGTTATATTACGCGTACCGGAAATTCGGGACTGGGCGGCAAACAGGTTTGGCAGCGCGATGGACTTCTTGGTAATTCGATCTATTATGCGCATCTCGACAGCATTACGGTGCAGGGCGGCACAAAGGTGAATACCGGTGATACCCTCGGGCTCGTCGGCAGCACCGGAAACGCCGAAGGAGGTGCTCCTCATCTGCATTTTGGCATTTACACGAGAGGTGGAGCTGTGGATCCCTATCCTTATGTGCGCCAACGTGCGGTTCCAGTTTATAGAAAATCTGTGATCTCCGGTGGAAAGTCGGTTAAAGCAGGTTCCAATCTGAGAGCAGGACCCGGAACGCAGTATGAAATTCTCGGTTCATTGGATCAGAAAACAACGGTGGTGGTTCTGGCCGGCGATGGCGAATGGTTTCACATCAAAACCGACAAAGGCGTTGAAGGATTTGTGAGTGCGACAAGACTCGAATAATTCCGGCTTTTTAATGGATAATAACTTTCTGAACATCATTATTCCTGTTCATTTTCAACACAAAAACACAGGATTTACACACAAAAAAATATATGCTGATGACCGTTCTCGGCATTCGCTGATTTAACAATGCAGAAAAAATTCCGTATCTTAGCAGAACTGCTTACGATATCGCATGCCGGATGAATTCTTTAATTAATGGTATTAATTACATCCGGTTTTGAGTTGACGCTCATCTTCTGCCCTGTGCAGAGCATTTTACAAGCACATATTTTACGGAAAGGACGCACTTTTTGAAGTGGGTTCCTATTTAATTTTTAAATATTTTACATGGACAACAAAGAAAATTTACAGAACAAACGTATTGGTATTATTGGTGCAGGACCCAGCGGACTGGCACAAATCCGTGCTTTTGAAGCCTTGAAAGAACGCGGAGAAAACATACCCGAGATCGTTTGTTTTGAAAAACAGAGCAACTGGGGCGGCATGTGGAACTATTCCTGGAGAACCGGGGTAGGGAAATACGGCGAACCCATTCACGGAAGTATGTACAAATATCTGTGGTCTAACGGGCCGAAGGAATGCCTTGAATTTTCCGATTACTCTTTTGATGATCATTTTGAGAAACCAATTTCCTCTTATCCACCGCGACCCGTACTTTTCGATTATATAGAAGGCCGGATTAAAAAAAGCAACGCCCGCGAATACATCCGGTTCAATACCACAGTTCGCTGGGTGAGTTATGATGAAAACACGAAAAAATTCACCGTCGTTCTGGACGACCTGAAGATCAATAAAACCTATTCCGAGGAGTTCGACTATCTGGTGGTGGCTTCCGGCCATTTCTCCACCCCCAACATGCCTTATTTTAAAGGGATCGAAACCTTTAGCGGGAATGTGATGCACGCGCATGACTTCAGAGGTGCAGACCAGTTTAAAGACCGGAATATCTTACTGATCGGAAGCAGCTATTCCGCGGAAGATATCGGGATTCAATGCTATAAACACGGAGCGGCATCCGTAACGCTGAGCTACCGGAGTAATCCCATTGGTCACGACTGGCCGCAAGGCATCAAGGAAGTTCCTCTGGTGACGCATTTCGATGGCGATACAGCGTATTTCAAAGACGGCAGCAGTGAAGATTATGATGCGGTGATCATGTGTACCGGTTATCAGCATAAATTTCCGTTTCTGCCGGACGAACTTCGCCTGAAAACCAAAAACAATCTGTACCCTGACAATCTGTACAAAGGAGTGTTTTTTAACGATCTGCCGCAGTTGATTTACCTGGGAATGCAGGACCAATACTACACCTTCAACATGTTTGATGCCCAGGCATGGCTGGCCCGCGATTTTATGATGGAGCACCTGGAGCTTCCTTCTGAGGGCGAAAGGCGAGTGGACATCGATCAATGGCTTGACAGGAACAGCAAGCTGCAACACAGTTTTGATGATGTTGATTTCCAGACCGACTACATCGAAGACCTGCTGTCGCTCACCGATTATCCGCGCTTCAATCTGGACAAGATTGCCACCATGTTTAAAGAATGGCTACAGGATAAAGAGGAAAACATCCTCACCTACCGCGACAAAACCTTCCAGAGCGCAGTGACCGGAACCATGGCCGCAGCACACCACACCGACTGGATGGACGAACTGGACGACAGCAAGGAACGCTACCTTTACGGTGCCGAGGAAGAGGAACTGATTCCCGAGCGACTGTAAACTGAAACTTTTTATGAAATAGACCCCTGAGCTAAGAGGCGCAGGGGTTTTTTAATTACAATTTGGGTAAGGATGATATTTCCATTAACCAAATTTTCAATGGTTTCCTGTATTTTATTTTTAAATATACTTTAGATCAGTATCACGCGGGAATTATCGAGTTTTACTTTTTCTTGGTGAGCCATTACATGGATTGCAGCACTTATGATTTGATCAATTTGACTTCCTACTTTCATAAAACCGAATGTTTTACCCGTAGTTCTTACAAGATCGTCCTTACTTAGACTTAAATTTGTTGCCATTATTTCTGAAATCGCCAACATTATCTCTTCTTGCGATATGTCTTCCATTGCTCTTTTTTCTATCGTGTTATCTCTATAATAATTAATATTGTTTGGAGTAACGGCTTCACTCCAATAGAAAACCTGATGTGTTTCATTTTTCGAGACTGCTGGTATACTTTCAACTATTTGTGTGAGATACCCATTGAGTTTAGAACCGGCTCTTGCGGTATTCCATAACTTAAGAACTTTTCTGAATAAGTAATTTTTGCTGATCGGAGCCTCTACTGAAATTATTTCGGTGAATTGATCAATAAGTAATGCCCGGTTCTCCAAGAAGTATATGCTCTCTGAATTCGCGGATGCTGCAAATTCTATAACCGCACTTTCGTACGGAATCAGGGCTTTACTGGAACCAATACTTTCGATTTTGAGTAAGGTATTTGACGGTTCAAGTGCGTCCGTTGGTAAAACCGGCGCAACTGTTTTTTCCTCTTTAAGCAAGTTTGTATAATACTCCACTTTTTCCTCTACCTGCGCAATGATCTTATCTTTATTTTTCAGCCAATCCAACGTCCAAATTCGGTATAAATTCCAATCCAGACCTACTAATACATTGGGTGCCAATAGTTCCCGGTCGTTTGTGGTATGTATATTATAATAGTTTTCACTATCAACCAATATCCCCAGCACATACTCATTTTCATTCTCGGGATGTATAATCCCCAAATCTACTTTATAATTCGAGGTGCCGATATTTCTGCTCACTTTCAGGCCTTTGTTTTCCAGGTGTTTTGCAATAGATTCAGTGAGAGAAATTTTATCTGTGTTTTCCGCAGGCAAACGCAGGGAAAGGTTGCCTTTTTCTGCAAAATGTAGAAAGTCTTTTAGACCTTTCACCCCTTCTGATTTTGTCCGGTTCAGGTCTATCTGGTCACTCTTCAGGGAAGAAAACACTTTCATTTCATAGCGCGCTCTGGTAACCGCCACATTTAATCTTCTCCATCCTCCGTCCCGGTTTAATGGACCAAAGTTCATCGATATTCTGTTTTCCTCGTCAGGACCATATCCAATAGAAAAAAGAATATTATCCCGTTCATCGCCCTGCACATTTTCAAGATTTTTAATAAAAATGGGCTCTTCTGCATTCATCGCGAACTCTTCCAATTGCGGATTTTCCGTAAACAATTTCTGCAATAAATCTTCAATTAATGTCTGCTGGGTTTGACTGAATGTTACGACACCTAACGACTTTCTGTTACCTGCAGACAGATGTTTTTTGATATATTCAATAATTGCAAAAGCTTCATTTTTGTTTGTTCTTGTTTTCCCCTTGTCATAAAAACCTACTACAAATTCAAACGTCACCTTCTGATTTAAATCATCAGGAGAAGGGAACGTTAACAATTTGCTGTCATAAAAGTTTTTATTACTGAAGGATATTAAACTCTCGTGCTTGCTGCGATAATGTCTTAGCAAATAATTTGATGGGATCGACAAAGCCAGACAATCCTCTAAAATACTTTCCAGGTCCTCCATTTCTAAATTATCTTCATCCACCTTCGAAGAAGAAAAGAAACTGGTCGGGGGCATCTGTTTTGGATCTCCGACGATGATCGCCTGCTTTGCTCTTGCTAAAGCACTTATTGCTTCTGATGTTGGCAATTGAGACGCTTCATCAAAGATGACCAGGTCAAAATGCTCGCTATCCACATCAAAATATTGCGCGACTGAAATAGGACTCATGAGCATGCACGGTTTTAGCAGTGGAATTAAAGTAGGAATCTGATCAAAAAGTTTTCTGATAGACACGCCTCTGCCCCTGCTTCTAATTGCTTTCTGTAAAAATCCAATTTCTGAGCTTTGAGCAGCATCCTGACTGAAATTTGGAATATTTGAACTTAATTTTACAATTAATTTATTTTTGGAAATATCTACGAACTCTTTGTGGAGATTTTTATACTGCTGAATGAACGATTCGTAAATATTAATATCAAAACCTGTTAAAACTTCAGAGCCGTAAGTGGTTTGGATGAAATGATTGAAGTGCAGTATTTTAGTAAAATCAAACTGGATATTATTAGGATTTACTTTTCCTTCCTCTAGCAGATCAACAAACCATTTAAGATCTATTTCCTGTGCTTTCGTGCTGTAAATATTGTAATTAATCCAGTCTTCCAACTGATGAAGATTGACTTTCATTTCCGAAAGCTTCTCCAGATTCGGGATTTCTGACAGATATTTTTTAAGAGTCTCTTCCGTCTTTTCCAGCAGGTTGGCGTCCGCTGTGAGCTGATCAATTTCCTGTGTTATATTCAGATTTATAAAGTTCGCTTTCATCCACACCTCCGGACTTTGAACCAAAGACTGCTTAAGACTTATGTCCAGTTGTTCCACGTTCCGCAGAGACTTTTGGAGAGGTTTAGTATCCAGATCATCATTCAGGAAATAATTAGTGCGCAAACTGCCGTAAATATTAAACTTATTTTCAGATAGCGTCCTCTTTACACTCTGATACTCTTCCAGCTGGCTAAATAGTTCATCAATAATTTCTTCGGAATCTATTTTTGAATTGGCGTGACCTTGCAACTGCTTCTTTACTTTTCGCTGATTAACCCATTTTGGCAGAAACCACGCGTGTCTGTATTGGTTCCAGGTTATTCGTAAGGGATCCCAATTCATACCGAGAATATTCCTGCTGAATTTTACGGTAATGGCAGATACCAGACTTTGCATTTTAGCGTTTAAATCAATCCATTGATTCAGATCCTGCTGTTTTACTTTGTCGAAATAGAACTCAAAAAGCACTGGATCAATTTGATGTTCTTTAATAAAGCTAAATACCGACGAAAAGGCTTTATACTGATTAGTGTCAATCTGATATTTATTGAATAAATGCTGTGCCTTCTCATAAGCCGAGCGGTAGTTATCAATCGCTTTCGAAAGATTATTCTGATGGTCGAACTGATGGCTGTCTATTTTGACTAGACGTAACGGATGAATAGAGGGCGCACCGGTTTGCACACAAATAGAACTGAAGGGCACAATCCAGTCGTTCCAGATATTCCATTTTGAAATTGTTAGATTCTTAAAATCAATAGTTACTTTTTCTCCGTCCGAGTAGGAAACGGCATGCCTTTCCAAGAAGGAGATGGAATCATATAAGCTCCAACCTATTGGATTCTTATGATGCAATTGAGTGACGTATTTGTTTATTTCTTTTTTACGCTCGTCCAATCGCTCTGCTTCCTGTAAAAAATCCTTGGCCAGCTGGTACTTGGGCACTTCTAAAACCTCCCCGAACTGTTTTAATACATCTGACTTTTTCGATTTATTAGAGTGTAGTTCTAAGCAGAAAGGTGCCAGACCAATATTCTCCAAACGCTTGTGCACAACATCCAAAGCCGCTTTTTTTGCTGCCACAAACAAGACTTTCTTATTGTTAGCCAAAGCATCCGCAATAATGTTAGTAATAGTTTGGGATTTTCCTGTGCCCGGAGGTCCGTGAAGAATGAATGTTTTGTTCTGGTTTGCGTTCAGGACTGCATTTAATTGCGAATTGTCGGCGGGTATCGGCAGGGTCAAAGCTGCTGAATCCAGATTTTCCAGCTCCAGATAATCTGCTTCGACGCATTCTAAGGTATTGGCTAACTTACCATCGATCAGGCTTCTTACAATAGGACTTTTCTGTATTTCTTCAGCGTATTTCGAAATGTCCTGCCATAAAATGAGTTTATTGAATGAAAATGTTCCTAAAACAATCTGATTCAATACGTCCCAACCTTCCAGATTCAGCACAGCACTACGCATTATAGCCAATACTTTGGAGACATCTACACCTAGATCGTCCATCGGAAGATTTTCAAGTGCATTTAAATTTAAATTGTATTCTTGCTTCAAATACTCAATCAACGTAATATTAATCATGGTTTCTTCTTCTCTGCTTTTCAGCGTATATTTCGCATTAACTGATTTTCGCGAAAGCTCAACAGGAATAAGGAGGATGGGCGCAAACCGTGGGACTGTTCTGTTTTTCGGATCAAACCATTTCAACAGTCCAATGCCTAAGTATAAAGTACTTTTCCCGTTTTCTTCCTCGGCAAGTTTAGAAGTCCTGGACAGATGAGTGACAATAGTATCTAAATCATCTTTATGGTAGGTGGTAAGCAGTCGGTTGTATCTGAACTCATCCTCGGCCAGTTTAAATAAGTCCGCGGATTGGTGTAATGGTGTCAGGTAGTTATTATATTTCCTTGTGACAGGCTGATTGTTATCTGGCTGAATCGTATATACTTTACCTTCCGCCAGAGTATCCTCGAGCAGATTAATTTTTAAATCCACTATTTGAAGCATGCTTTTGGTAAAGCGCAAATTAAGAAGATTGTTACGCAACGATAAATCCAGTAATTTTCTCTCCCATATTTTCTGTTTCGTCAGATTACTTAAGTCCGTGAGTTCAAGATCACCGTAAGTTTCACCCAATTCATAGACATCATCCAAATTAGTTTCTGTTATATCGTTCGCAGCAAGTAAGTTCTTTTTTAATTCAATACCATGTTGAGCAAGTGGCAATGGCAAAACACCATTTGACCTGCTGTTTTTTATATCTATTGAAAGAACAAAATCTGATTCATTAAGCAACTGTACTTCAGCTTCGGCGATTGCTTTGCTGAACGCGATATTGCTGCCTTTGCACAGAGATGTTGTTTCAATAATGGCAATCTCCCTGATGCCATGTGCAATCCTTTTTGAAATAGCTGCCTGATCAAAATTAACCATGGAATCAAAGCGTTTGTCTTCCAGCCAGACGCCCACAAAAGCATGGCCTTTTGTAATTACAATAATCGGGTTAAGATCAATCGCTTCCAGGCACGCTGCGAACAACAGTGTAATATCAATGCAATTTCCAAACTGAGCGTCAAGAACTTGGTCAACAAGACGGATCCTTTGACCAGTATTTTCAAAACTGGGAGGCATCGCACTATAGATCAGTTCTTTATTCTGAATAGCCTTGTATAAAGCAGAAACCATCTGAACAACCCGCTCCTTATTTTGCTCCTGATAGCCTTCGAATGCTACTGTAAACCCATTTCGCTCCAGAATTTTTATGGCTTCAGACTTTATTTCATATATCTTCGTATTATTCGGAGTAACATAGGAAACAAGCAGCTGCGGCAGAAACTGTAAACCACCGAAATAATCTATGGGCAGTATCTCCAGTCTCAATTGTTTTGTAATTACCTCTACATTGTTAGCATATACGGTAATCCTGATCCTATCGATATCTTTTTCTGTCAGATTTTTTAACAACTGCAGCTCATATTGAAAATCAAAATGAGTAAGCGTGAACGATCCGCCGGCAATTTTATCTATAAAAGTACTGTACTTTTCAAATATCCTCTGATCAGAAGTAATTTCTACTTTTACATTTTCCAGTTCGTCGTCTAAATTCACAACCTTAACTTCGAAAAGGAAATTATACCTGTTCAAACAAAAAGCATAATTAAAATAAGGCGTATTTTTTACGATGATTTCGGGTGTAAGGATTTCGGTCATTTGTTTTTGGTGTTTTGTTTAATATCTATTCCTCTTAAAATTCTCCGCCTGTTCCAGCACATTCTTATACACTTCATCCTGCGTGATTGGGGGATAACCAAACTCATGAAGCTTCACAATAATTTCCATTTTCAATTGCGCTTTAATATCGTCTCTGTCGCTCCAGTCAGGGAAGCGTGCGGTATCGTCAACGATCTTTTTGATTTCCCTTGCAAGCTCCAGCATTTTCGCTTTGTCGAATTCAAAACCATATTGCTTGCAGACCATATCCAGAATATCGTAGAACGCTTTTTCCTCGTAGTCGATTCCAAGGTCTTCAAAAGATGCCATTTCGGTACGGAGTTTTAAAATCAGGTCGAGGATTTGTTCGGAAGTATCCGCCTGAATACCATCATAGTCCAAAATATCCAGTTCGCTTCGTTCGTTATAATTGTTGATGATTTTCTGAAGTCTTTCAGAAAACTCGATGCCTTTTACTTTGTTGACTTTCTTGAAATCTGATATCGCCTGTTTCAATAGTCTTTCAAGGATTTTAATCTTGGTATTCGGCAATTCCAGAGTATTGATTTTCTCGAGGAACTTATCGTTGAACAAATCAATCGCATTGGCTTTGTTGTCGTCTAGTTTAAATATTTCTTCCACGCCTTCTGAAACGATGGCTTCTTCTACCATTTTGCTCACTTTGGCGTTCATCTGTGCGGTGTCAGGCGCTTCGCCTTTGGTCAGCTTTACAACAATTGATTTAATGGCAAAGTAGAAATGAATCTCATCGGTTTCTTTTTCATTAAATATTTCTGCACTGCAAGTCAGATTGTAGGCTGCTTTAAGTTTTTTGGTCACATCTACAAAGAACTTCTCGGATTTTTCTGTGAACAGCACCAGTTCCGATGCACGGTTCAGGCAATGCAACTGCTCAACGGGAGAGCCCTTAAAATAATCAGTAGTATCAAACTGATAGAAAAACTGCCGCAGTAGATCCAACTGATCCCGAACAATAATTACGGCCTTATCCAAGTCTTCAAAGTCATCCTCTGCAGTTGCATGATTGAACATTCCCAAAGCGTGGTTCAGGTTTTTCTTGATGCCGATGTAATCGACAACGAGACCTTTGTCTTTGCCTTCAAATTTTCTGTTCACACGGGAAATCGTCTGAATCAGATTATGCGTTTGCAGCGGCTTATCAATATAAATCGTGTCCAAAAACGGAACATCAAAACCTGTGAGCCACATATCGACTACGATGGCTATCTTGAAGTTGGAGTGCATCTGTTTAAACTGTCTGTCCAGTTCTTTTCGGTCTTCTTTTGTTCCGAGAAGATTCCAAAGAATTTCTTCATCATCTTTGCTTCTGGTCATCACCATTTTAATGCGCTCAATGGGCTTAATTTCTTTCTGCTCTTTCTCGCTCAGATGTTCCGAAATGGTTTTCTCATTCCATTCAGGTCTAAGTCTGATGATTTCTTTGAATAATTTATAAGCAATCTCCCGCGAAGCACAGACAAACATCACTTTTCCGGCAACAGTCGCTTTCTCCTCGATTCTTTTTTCATAGTGACTGATAAAATCCTGTGCAATGGCTTCTATCCTGTCTGGATCGCCGAGAATGACTTCCATTCTGGCAATCGCTTTTTGGCTGGCTTCCACGTGGTATTCCGAAGCACCTTCTGCAACCGCATTTTGATAATACTGTTCAATTTCAACCACTTTCGTATGGTTCAGATTAACCTTTGCAGCACGACCTTCATACACCAAACGAACTGTAATTTCATCTACTACTGATTCAAACATCGTATAAGAATCTACCACAGGACCGAACACATCCAAAGTCTTATCAATCGGCGTTCCCGTAAATCCAACATAAGTCGCATTCGGAAGAGAATCGTGAAGATACTTGGCAAAACCATACGATTTTTTCACGCCGTCTTCATCGATGCGGACTTTTAAATCCAGATTCACCTGCGAGCGGTGGGCTTCGTCGGAGATACAGATGATATTGGTACGGTCACTTAAAATCTCGCTATCCTCTGCAAATTTCTGAACGGTCGTCAGAAAAACACCGCCACTTTCCCTGCCCCGTAATCTTGTGCGAAGATCGGCTCTGGATTCTATGTTGATAATATTTTCATCGCCAATAAAATCCTTGGCATTGGTAAAGTCTCTCGATAACTGATCGTCCAGATCGGTGCGGTCGGAGATAATAATGATGGTCGGACTTGCCAATTGCGTGGAACGCATCAACAGTCTCGACAGATAAAGCATCGTATAACTTTTTCCGCAACCTGTCGCTCCGAAATAGGTTCCGCCCTTTCCGTCGCCTTCCGGTTTGCGGTGCTTTTGGATATTGTCAAACAATTTGTTGGCAGCATAATACTGCGGATAACGGCACAGGATTTTTTCTTCTTTTTTTGATGTATCGGGAAACAGGATAAAGTGATGCAGAATATCACAAAGCCTTTGCTTGTTCAGCATTCCGTGGACGATGGATGTGGCGGTATGAATGCCCGTCAGTGCTTTCTTTTCTTCGCCTGTTATTTTATGCCAACCGTAGAAGAAATCGTAAGGTGCAAACAAAGAACCTGCTTTGTTATTCACGCCATCGCCGATGATGCAGAACGCATTGTATTTCATCAGTTCCGGAATATCTCTTCGGTAGCGGATGCTCAGTTGTTTGTAAGCATCATAAATCGTAATCTCTTCTTCTATCGTTGTTTTAAACTCAAAAACCACCACCGGAATCCCGTTGATATACAGAATCAAATCCGGAATCCGTAATTCTTTTCCCTGAATCTCCAGCTGGTTCACAATCTTAAAACGATTGGTTTTCAAAAGACTGGTTGAATCTATATCGATGTAGCGGATGTGCAAATCTTTTTTAGAAGGATTGTTTCTCTTAAAAATCAGACCGTCTGCCAAGAGTTTCCCAATGTATTTATTGCTGTCATACAGATTAGATGCAGGTTGATACGCCAGTTCATTGATAAGAGTTTCCAATTCTATCGCTTCCAAATCAGGATAACGCGACAGCAGAAAATCACTCAAATCTTCCCGAATCAAAACCTCCTGATGCGATGCCCGAACTACGTCTTTGCCATTCACGTACTCATAGCCTTCTTCTTCCAGAAGATGGATGAATGATTTTTCTAATTGGGATTCAGTGTATTTCATGACAATTTCATTATCAAAGTTCAAGGTTACAATTCTTTATATAATTCCTAAATCTGTAGAAATGTCAGTTTTTAATTTAAATAGATGTGAATCTGCTCCACTATTAAAAATATCATAACCAAATATCATTTCATTTAATTTACTAATAGATATCCCTGTCTGTCTTGAAATCTCTAATATTTTTTGTTTATTGTATTTATCTGCGTTTTCTTTCAATCTCAAGACAACATCTAAATGTTCATTATATCTTCCTATGATTTTAAACTCTCTCATGTATTTTTGAATATCCTTTGATTCTTTACAATCATTTAATTTATAATCAATTTTATAGTTGCCCATTTCATTTACTAGACAAAATTTTAGAGCATGATCTAATTTATAACCAGTTGAGTTTGGAATCACACACTCTGGTAAAACATATTCACCTTTAAATTTAGTATTACATGAATAGCACACGGGAATCAAATTGTAAAGCGATATTTGAAATAATGGATATTTAGCCTTTGGTGTTATATGATCTAAAGTGTAATGGTTGTGGAATTGCGGCTTCAACTTTAGACTTTTAAAAGCATTTTCATATATTAAATATTTCTGGGTAAATTTATCAACTGTAAGTTGACTTCTATCTTTCAGAATATTTCTTGCTTTCTTTTCACCAATTCCATTCATTCTGATTAACTCGTTATAAGTAGAATTCAATAAAAAGTCATTAAAAGTAGAAAAATAAGAAAGACATTCCTTAAATGAATTAACATAGTCAATACCACAGTACGGACAAATTTTAAAGCTAAAATTTTCAGATATAAATTTTGAAATTACTGGTTGCAGCTGTGAATATTCTTTACCGAAAAAAACATCAAATAGAATACCTTTTCTAAACACTAAATAATATGATTTTGGTCTTAATTTCTTTATAAAAGAACTATGCATTTTTTCATTCATCTTCTCACTAGAACAAAGTAAAATTTCTTCTAATACTTGAGAATCGTTTATTCTCTTTACAGATAAATTAGCTTGAATCATTTTAACATAATTCTGTTCAACTTCTGTAAGAGTTTTACTCTTATCTTTTAAAATATATTTAAACTCTCTCATTTGAAATTAAATTTTTTAAGTTGAATATATTATTTTCAAGTATTGATTTAATAACAGGATCACCAATTAATTTAAATGTATTTTCATAGTCTCTTAGTTTTATAGAAATATCTTCCAAATCATCTATAGACTGATCTAATAAAGCCAATTTAGTTTTATAATAAAATTTCATAAATCTATTAATTATTGAATCTACATACGCCCCTTTACTTCCTGCATCGAGAAAAAATTCATCAGCTATTAGATCGTGAATATTTGCTCCAAACGAGTTAAATCCGTCTTTGTCTTTCAGTGGAATACCATCTTTCAATTTTAAAATATTTTGAGAAGGAATATCGGAAAGAATAAATGGTGAATGTGTTGAGAGAACTACATTAAAACTTAAGCCTTTATATTTCTGCTGACTTAACAAAACAATTAAGTTTCTGATGTATTCTCTCTGATATTCGGGATGATTGTATAGTTCTATTTCATCTAATATTATATTAATTTTTTGATATGACCTTAATTTAGATCCTTCTTTATTTTCTATTATAGAAAGTAAATTGTCAATATGGTAAGATATGGAAACTGTAGAATGTAGTAACTGCTGTTCTCCTGAACTTAAATACTTTAATTCGAACGGTGCATTAGCGTTGCTTTTATTAAACTTAAAAATAGGCTCGAGAAAGGCATTAGGTATTTCTTCAATTGAAAGATTTTTACTTTTCGACAAATATTCCTTTTTGACTGTAAAATAGATTACTTGTGTATCATCGTGTACTGAAAAATTTTTCTTATCAGTTACTACCAGATTATCAAAAAAATTAGATTCTTGCATATTTAAAACTTGTCTAAGTTTTAATGTTATATGACTAAAATCTGTAGCTAGTTTATCTAACAATAATTTAATCAATCTATGCTTAATCTCTTTACTATTTAACAACTCATTGAATTTATTTAAAAAATTATTTATAGAATCGTATATCGAAATGTAATTATTTGTATCAATATTATTAATGTAATTATCTTCATATAAGTCATTAATAAATGATTCTTCATAAAATCTGTAAAAATATTTTAGTAGTGATTTTTCAATTATTTTTAATTCGTCTATATCAAAATCAGATCTTTTTTTCGCATCTTCAATTATCTCTACAACATTTAGTTTTTCGTCAACTAAAAATAATTTAAAATACTGATTGACAAACAATTGTCTCAAAGTAGCATTAGATTTTAAATCACCGATATTTACTTTTATAAAAATATTCTCAAAGACTTTATAATTTTTATAGCTGTGAACTATTTTAATAATTTTTTTAAAAACATATAAATTACTCAAATCCATCCAGATACGGAAAGAATTTTCATTATCCAAGAAACTAAATCTACTATACACATATCTGAAATCTCTAAATATGATATCCTTTTTAAAGACAGTATATAATTTGTCAAAAAAAATTTTGATCTTATATTCGTTGACTGATTCAAATGTATTTACAATAGTTTCAATCTCTGTATGTTCACTTCTTAGGTATAATTTGAGATTTTTGTTGATATCTAATTTAAATAGCAATTCATCTACTGAAATATCTTTTATCAAATTGGATGTATTAAAATCATTAGACTCTCTAGGAGTAGAAAGAAATACTTTTAGAAGGCGTGAATTAGCCAATTCAAATTCTCGATTAACATTTATATTACCATCCTCTCTATATGGATTTAATACAATTGGTGTTTGATAACCATCATTTTTTATAAAAAGCCTATCAAACCATTTATCTTCGTCCGAATTACTATTTAAACCATATATTGAATAATTTATAACAATATTATATATAGGGATTTGATAATCATCACCTTTATTAAAGGACTCTGTATTAGAATCTATTTCATACGTTTGATTTTCAGCATTATATTTATAACTTGTTTTTATGAAGTTATTTATATTATCCCATTCAATGCAATGAATTTCGTCATCTATTAAGTAATAAAATTCGAAATGAAATTCTTTTGAATCTATTTTTACTATGTCTGCACCACTTTCTAATAAGCCTTCAGTTCTTGAATATTCAAATAAAAAATAATAGAAAATTTCAAGTAATGAACTTTTTCCACTTCCGTTTTGACCGACTATTGCAGAAATACTAATATTTTCGCCATATAAATTACACGGTACAAGAGGATTAAATTTTATCCTTTCTATCTTACTGTATTTATTACTATTAAACACTTCATTTTTATCTCTATCGAGATATCTGTATTCATTATAAAATTGATATATCACGTTTTCTTGGAGACCCTTTAATAAATCAGATGAAATATTTTTCAAAGGGCGGATAGCTAATAATTTAAATTCTCTATAATTCTCTAATTTATTCATAATTTCAGTTTTCACTGGTTTTAGTTTTAAGTTTTAAGCACATGACCTCCGAGCAAGTCCCAAAATCATAATTTTACAATCTAATCTATTGACGACATTTTTATTGATTATAGTTGGTTATCCAGATATAATATTTTCCCTATGATTCTTTAATAATTTAGTGAAAATAGCTATATTTGTTCGACTTCTGCAAATAGCACTTTTAGTTGATCGGATATTAACCAAAAAGTTTAAATGCTATGAAGTGCATTAGTTGCGCAGGTTTTAAACCTGTATTTGTGAGAGCATATACAAGGATTCGATTAGGAAGACTTGAAAATGTAACTCAACATTGTCGTTCTTTACCTTACCAAGGTTGATTACAACTATCTAAGAAGTGAGTTTATAACTCACTTCTTTTATTTAAAACAAATTCTCTCATTAAATTTACAGATTCTTCCAACTGCGTCGATGTAAATCTTGTATTATATTGATTTTCTGGATGATGAATCTGATGTCTGATATATTCTGTGAGAATTTTTCTTTCTGGAATTTGGTTGTTTCCTCTCAGTCTAATGTAATCTATTTCAACTTTATTTAATTTATAATCAGTCAACCAACTTTCGGCTTCAATAAATCCATATAATTCATTATGATATTCATCTGTCAAATCTTTAAAAGCAATAAAGTTTATTTCGTTCAAAGAAGGATATGGTAACTGACTCGGTAAAACCTCTGAAATAGATTTATTCCCTTGATTATCTTTATTAATTAATCTCAGATTTTCAAACTCCAAACCTTTAACAACTATTGAGCTGTGAGTTGTTAGCAATACTTGAGTGTTATTTGCTTGTGATAATTCTTTGAACGCCTTAACAAGTAACCTCTGATGATCAGTATGCTGAGAAGTCTCAGGTTCTTCAATTGCGTAAATTATTGATTGGGAGTTTCCAGATTCTAGTCTCCTTTCAGCTTCAGCTCTAAAAAAGTTTAATAAAATTAATCTTTTTACACCACTACCTCTTTTATTAATTGGAATATTCTCATCGCCAGAAATAGAAACATTTTTAAAAACATCTACCCATTTTAATGCACTTGCTGTCGGTATAATTGGATTTAATGAATTCGCTATATCAGGATTCATTTCTCTTAATTTAGCTAGAGTAGCATCAGAAACAGCATTTAAATGAAGTGAAACACGAGCTGCGATGTCATCGAACATTGCAATAACTTCCTGATCTGCTAAAATTTGAGAAACAGCTTTTTTCAATGGATCTTGCACTTCACTATCGTTATCGCTATTTTTTCTATCAGATTGGAAAAGACAATAAAGAGGAAGGTATGTCTGTATTTTCTCCCAAATATTTTTAGCATCTTCTTTAGATGTATCTATTTCTATTTCTTGTAATTGCAAATCCCCTTGATAATGATTCCAAATTGCGCTGCGCATTACTGCATTAATTGTTAGATTATCACATTCAATTGATTCATCTTTGATTATCTTTTTATATTCTGTTATTTTCTTCAATAACAAATCTGAACATTTTGCATTTGTTGGATGATTTGATTTAATAAAAACCTTTGCAGTTCCAGCGTTAGGATACTTTTTAATAATTTCTAATCTACCATCAGAATTCAAAAGATATTCATTTTCAAATGTCGTAGGATTAGTAGCATCAATAGTAATTGAATCGGGTAATTCTGTAAATACAGCTGTGATAAAAATATCTTTATCACCTTCTTCTAAAGAAGCTTTATTGATATCATCTTTATCTAATTTAACAACAAAATCCCCCTTTCCGTCATGAAAAAAAATATCTAATGCTTCTAATACAGTTGATTTTCCGATATCGTTTTGTCCAACAAAAACTGTTAAATCGTCTATTTTGATTTCTGTTTCTTCTTTGTAGCTTCTGAAGTTTTTAAGTTTGATTGAATGTAAGTTCATAATATAAATTTTTATAGTTATTAGTTTTAGTTTTTTATTTAAGCACTCATTTCCTCCCCAACCGCTAACCGCGATAACAACAAACTTTGCAGTTGTATGAGTTTTTGGTTTTGTTCTGTTATATTTTCTATCTGCTTGAATAGTTTTTTTATAAGATTTTCAAAATTTATGTAAATGATATTTTCATTCATTTTCAAAACATCAATATCATTTAAAATTCCTTGTGTTAAAAGTGGATGGCTACTTCCTTCGCTTTTAGAATTAAGATTTAAACTTTTAAGTAATAAGTAATCAAAATATATAGTGTCATTTTTTGAAATTCCAGCCAAAGCGTTATCACTAATCCATACTTTACTATCGTTATAATATACTGAACCACAATAAGCTCCTACACGGCCAATAATATTTAATCTTTCATAATTATTTTGATTCACATATTCAATAATCCCATTACCTCCATAAACAGGAATATTTCCATTACCATTTGGCTTCATTTTGCCGTTTTTAATTAAAACAAAATCTTTGAGCTTACCAACTTCCGATCCCTCCGGAATCTCCTTCCCAAGCTCTTCATTCCAAACCATTTTACCGCCAGAAGATTTGTAAGGTTTTCCCGCTTCATTTGGAAACTCAAAATCCACAAACCAATGTTTATACAAAGTCTGCGCAGTTGCTTCCAACTTTTCGCAAATTTGCTCGTTGACTTTTATTTTGTTGGCTATGCTTTGATATTGATCAACAATTTGTCGCTGTTCTTCGATGGAAGGTATTGGCAATTCAACTTCACACATTTCCTCCATATCAAAGAATTCGTGAGCACTTCCGTGTGACTTAAACCGAGCATATCTGTCAAATTCTGGTCGTGTAAACCACATTTGTAAATAATCAGGGTGTAATACATTTTCATCTCTTACTTCAAAAATTCTGTACGAAGGAGAAACAATGCAACTTTCGCCTTTTCTCAGAGCTATTGAAATTTTATCGCCATTACGCGTAGTTGCTCTATTAAAAACAAATTGATTGTAATGAGCTACCCGATATTTCGACAAGTCAATCCCGATGATGTTGGTTTTCGCCTTTTGAAAATATTTGTTATTGCTTACACCTTGTAACAATTTGTATTTATCTCCATCATTGAACTCAACTTTTTCAATAATATAATCACCAAGTCTTTTATAGCTCATAACCTAATGATTTAAATACATTCTCAACTTCTGTTTTTAATGAAGATTCGTTCTCAAAAAGAACCTTTAATTCTGATGTGATATCATTCATCTTCTCATCAAAATTAAAATTCTCTTCAATATTCTTGAAGTCAATATATTTACTTGGAACCAAAGAATAATCTTTTTTTCGAATCTCATCCAATGAAACACTTTTACAATATTCTTCTACATCATTGTATTTCTCTTCCCAAGTTTGCAATTGCCATTGATGGTAATGCTGAGAAATTTCTGATATTGAATCTTCATCAAATTCTATAAATTTCTTTTCAAAGGGAACACCTTGCTTTCTTAAATCAAAAAACAAGACTTCATTGGAACGATCTCGATAATCCTTTACGACATCATTCAATTCAACAGTTCTTTCCTTTTTATTTCTGTTGATAATCCACATAGAAACACTGATGTCTGTTGAATAAAACATACTTCCAGGCAATATTAAAATTGCTTCCACCAAATCATTTTCAATAATCTGCTTCCGGATTTTATATTCTTCGCCACCACCACTCAAAGCACCATTTGCCAAAATAAATCCGGCAACACCATTCTGAGAAAGCTTGGAGATCATATTCAGAATCCACGCATAATTGGCATTCGATTTCGGTGGTACTTCATAGCCTGCCCATCTTGGGTCGGTGGTCAGTTCGCTGTCTGCACGCCAGTCTTTTAAATTAAAAGGTGGGTTCGCCATTATGTAGTCGGCTTTCAGATCTTTGTGCTGGTCGTCGCCAAAAGTATCTGCCGCTTTGTTCCCCAAATTAGAAGAAATCCCACGGATGGCGAGATTCATCTTGGCAAGTTTATAGGTCGTATTGGTCAGCTCCTGACCGTAGATAGAAACATCTTTTTTGTTTCCCTTATGCTTTTCAATAAACTTCAATGACTGTACAAACATCCCACCCGAACCACAGGAAGGATCATAGATTTTTCCTTTGTACGGTTCGATCATTTCAGCGATAAGGTTGACAATAGACTTTGGCGTGTAGAATTCTCCTTTTCCTTTCCCTTCGGCAATGGCAAATTTGCTCAGGAAATATTCATACACACGCCCTACAATATCGTGGGCTTCGTCTTTCAGTGTATCAATATTGTTGATGGTATCCAGCAAAGCCGAGAACTTAGACTGATCCAATCCAAGACGGGAAAAATAATTATCGGGCAAAGCGCCTTCCAGAGATTTGTTGGTGCGCTCAATGGTTTTCAGGGCAGAGTCTACAATCAATGTGATATTCTCCTGCTTAGCGTTTTCCATAATGAAAGTCCACCTTGATTCTTCCGGCAGGTAAAAGACATTTTCTGCCTGATAGAATTCGGGAATTTCCAAGAAAGATTCTTTGTGTTCGTTGATGAGTTCCTGTCTTCTCCTGAGGAATTTGTCATTAGCAAACTTGAGGAAGATGAGACTTAATACGACGTGTTTGTATTCGGAAGGTTCAACGGAACCTCTTAATTTATTGGCAGAATCCCAGAGGATTTCTTCTGTACTTTTTGTTTTTGCAGCTGTTTTCTTTGCCATGAATAATGTTCGGAACGGTTATTAGCGATGTTTCTATCTTTTCACTCAACGTAATGGAAAGGACCACTTCAGTCAGCATGTATTAATAGAAATTCAAATATAACAAAAAACCGCATTGGTTTTACGGAATCTGTTAAGAATCAGGAATAAAAAACCAATAAGAAAAAAATGAGCGACCCAGCTCTCCGAAGTCGCCTCACTTCGGAGCGGTCATTAATTATCAAACAGCGGTCAGAACTTCTTTACCAATCTTTCTGGCTGTTCAGTAGGGCTGAAGAACCCAGCCGTATTAAATAATATTTGAAGAGTCTATATACCAGATATAAAATGAATATACCATGAATTGTCCCTGTTCGGGTCTTGCTCGGGATTCGTTCGGGTCACCTTCGGAAAATGGCGGTGTTTTCCGAAGCGCATCCGAAGAACATGCGAACAACCCTTGAACGATTCATGACAAAACGGGTTTTACCTGACCCTGTTAAAATAAGAAAATCCTGATTACGCTGTACAGTTTACCTGCACAAACAGTAAATAACATGAAAAAACAGGCGAAGAATTCTCTTCCGATGCCTGCCGCTATACATTTGTCCCAATATTAACCCCCAAAAAATTTATACAATGGGAAAGTTACAGAAGGGAATCCTCGGTGGATTCAGTGGTACCGTAGGTACCGTAGTAGGTTCTAACTGGAGAGGCAAGGATATTATCCGAAGCCGTCCAAAATCGTCAGGCAAAGCGCCGACGGAAGCACAGCTGCTTCAGCGGCTGAAATTCAAGCTGGTGATCGGCTTTGTGACTCCGCTGCAGAGTATCCAGCGGCAGTTTTTTGCCGGCAACTCAGGAGTGAAGTCACGGATGAACAAGGCCGTGTCGTATCACATCCGCGAAGCCGTGGAAGTACTGAACGGTGAACCCTTTTTGATGTACAGCAAAGTACTCATCACCAAGGGTGATCTGGCTGATCCGCAGAATGCAGTGGTAACCGCTGCGGCAGGCGGCCAGCTGAATTACAGTTGGGACGACAACAGCGGCCAGGCCAATGCGGCGGCAGATGATGTGTTCTGCACGGTAGTATTCTGTGAGGAACTGGGCACTTTCGCCCTCTATGACAGTTCAGTAACCCGTGCTGATGCGCTGGCTGCACAGTCTGTTCCCGGCACGATGACGGGCAAACCGGTTCAGGTGTATTGTTATTTCCGGAATTCTGTGGGCGCCAACGCCAGCAACTCGGCTTATCTGGGAGAAACAGTGATTCTGTAGAAAACCCCGTTTGAACTGAACCGCAGGAGAGCAATCTTCTGCGGTTTTTTTGACTAAAAAAGGCCAAAAAAATGGAAGTCGGAAAGCCTTTTTATATAACAAAATAGTTTGTACTGCCCATCATAACGCCCAAACAGAAAAAGGAATGTCCTGACAGGATTATTTTAACACATTCAATAAATCGCAAACGCCAAACACAATTTCCTATCATCCAATTCATTACCGCAAAAAAAAGCATGCAAAAGATGTTCTTTCAGTTTTTCAACAGAAGATGCAGTTTTGTCCAAGAAATGATAAAGAGACCAACAGGAATTAAATTCTATCTACCGGAAATAATAAAATGAAAATGAAGAGCCGAAACCGATATAAAAGCGATCTCCGGATATGAAAGTTTGATAAAAAGCTTCAAATATCCCATGCCCAGGGCGTACCACTTTTTTTTGTTCCGGTTAGTCAACTTTGAATCATACCAAAAAATAAACAATGAAAACCAAATTTTTCTGATTTCGCGTAACACTTTTATTTATCAGGGCGGGTCAAATTTGCAACATAGGAGGGATTAAACCGATAACCAAATACATTATGAAGACCAAATTCAGAAGAAAATCATGCGTCACACTTTTTTTAATAAGGCAAGTCAAATTTGCACCATACCAAAAATAAACAATGAAAAACCAAATTTTTCTGATCGCGCGTAACACTTTTTTTTAACAGGGCGGGTCAAATTTGCAACATAGGAGGGATTAAACCGATAACCAAATACATTATGAAAACCAATTTTACCAAAAAATCATGCGTCACACTTTTATCGGACAGGACGAGTCAAATTTGCACCATAACGAAGCGTAAACCAATAAGCAAATACATTATGAAAACCAAATTCACCAGAAAATCATGCGTCACACTTTTATCGGACAGAGCGAGTCAAATTTGCATTATAACGAAGAAGAAACTCAAAACTGCAAAAGAAATAATGATAATCAAATTCAAAAATCAATAATAATGAAAAACATCAAATGGATGAAAAAGCCTCCTGTTTTAAGAAACACTGATTCAAAATTATTTTCTAACCTAAAAAACAATAATCTTATGAAAAAACCAAAACTTTTCATCGACCCTGTGGATTACATGAACATCCACGGCTGTTGTCAGACCACGGCACAAAGGAAACTAGCCCAACTGCGCAAACAATATGGTGTACCACCGCGAAAACCGATCCCCATACAGATTTACTGTCGGCATTTCGATGTTGAAATAGAAGATGTTCGTCGGCACTTCGCCTGAAATCTGTTCCTAAGGATGATACTTTTGACAGACGATTGAGATGTAATAACGGTCCGAGGTCAGGAGACCTTGCACAGCGAGTGATTCCAAGACGGTCATTTTGTGCAATCCTTCGGATACTCTTCGGGTCGTGTTCGGTAAACCTTCGGTAAATGCCCCTTTTTACCGAACACGACCCGAACACGACCCGAAGAACAACCGAACAAATACAGAAATGGTTAATTGGTGAATCGGTAAATCGGTTAGAAGGGCTGATTTGGTGATGTGTGGATTTGCATATTTGCGGATTTGCCTTTTTCGCTTATATGATTATTTTGACTTGTCCTAAATAGGTTTACACAAAAAAGTGTAAAAATGAATAAAGAAAGTAAAGCCATTTCAGGACGGGTCAAGGTCAGGAAAACTAAGGAAAAGATGGAAGAACTATAACAGGAATTTTAGTCATGAAAATACGGCTGTATAGTTCATTTAGGATTATCAACTATATTTGTATAGTTATGTCAGGATTAATTTATAACCTGTATCGTTATTTCAGGACGAGTCACTACGATCAACCATAAGGTAACTACGGGGTATATACGGGGTATGTACGGGGTATGTACGGGTGAAGTATGGAGGTAAAGAATTTTGGAGATGCAAAGTGCCTGTTTCAGGGGTTTTAGGGGAGTGAAAAAGCGAATTTGTACAGTAATTTAACGACAAAACGCTCTGAAGAAGGCCACCGATCCAGGAGCCTTTTATCTCAGAATTTATTTATTCCTTTTAATAGAATCGATGAATCTGTGATTTGTGTCAAGACAAAAGAACAATAGAAAAACATCAATCAGCATTCAGTTTTTTCTACCCTACGATCAACCATAAGGTAACTACGGGGTATATACGGGGTATGTACGGGGTATGTACGGGTGAAGTATGGAGGTAAAGAATTTTGGAGATGCAAAGTGCCTGTTTCAGGGGTTTTGGGGGAGCGAAAAAGCGAATTTGTACAGTAATTTAACGACCAAATGCTCTGAAGAAGGCAACCAACCCAGGAGCTTTTATCTCAGAATTTATTTATTGCTTGTAATGGAATCGATGAATCTGCGATTTGCGTTAATAAAAAACAAAAATTTCTGTTTCGATGACTAAACAGTAAACCGCTCATAAGCAAATTTGCAAATTTGCAAATCCGCTCCCTAAACAACTAACCGCTTCACCCACTCCCCATACCCGAACCTCGTACCTCGCATCACTTTCTCGTTTACGGGGATAAAAGAAAATCTGTTCCGTCTAATCTGTACTGGAAGGAAAAACACTTACTCTTGCTAAGCAGTTAGCCATCCGCAGTCAGTAAATTCGCAAAAAAATAACATATAAAATAAATTTTCAGTAAAAATACATCAAAGATAAAAAACTAGGAAAACGGTTTTAAATAAAGGCTTTACAATCGTTTTTTGATTTTTTGGTAATGAATGAAAAGGCAGAAAAAAGCAACGATTGGCAAAAGTAGGGTTATTACAACGTTACTTTTAAACATTTGAAATAATCGTTTTAAAAATCTGTATTTCAGCATTTTGAATAGTTTTTCATATTGTTTCGTGGCTCACATCGGTTTAATTTTATCATTAAGGATTGTGAGTATGGAAACGAAAAAAAAATCAACGTTTAAGGTGTTGTTTTAATTTAAAAAGAATACCCCAAAGAAAGACGGAAAGGTTACGGTTATGTGTGGGATTGTTCAGTCTGTTGCCAGATGTACAGGGTGAGGATTACGAGGAAGAACAATTTGCCAATTCAATGAAGAAGAAAAAGAGTAAAGGAAGGAGATTATCGTAAATATTTTATACCCAACCCTCTCTGATTGATTTTACCAATAATTCGTGCACGTTGTTGCAACCCGATTTTTGAAGAATATTTTTGCGGTGATTGCGAACGGTGTGAATACTCCGTGCCAGCAGATCCGCTATTTCCTCACTTTTTTTACCCTGAATCATATGCTGTAAAATCTCCAATTCTTTTTTCGAGAAAAGCGAATTCATCATTTTAAAATCCTCTTCCAGATGCACGTTGTAATAAGAGGGCGCACCTTGCATCCCTATAAAAGACAGTTTTGGAATGCCATGGATATTAAAATGCGTTAAATCAGTAAAAATCCCTAAAGTTCTTACCCCACCTTCCGGAAAATAATAAATAGGAACAATTTGTTGCTGCACGCGTTTGTAACTGCCTTCTTTGGTTTTTAGACGGTAATCATAAGCAAATTTATAACTAAAAAAAAGTTCGGGAGCTAAGCCTGTGAAAAACCGCACTGCACTTTGCTCATAATGGTAATAATACGGCAGATCGTCTGCGTGTATACTATCCATAACAACTTGCAGGTGAAAATCCTCAGGTGCATAACCCAGTACTTTTTCCACATTTGGACTTACAAATTCCATTTCGGCAGTACGGGTATTAAAAATCACATAAAAATAATCGCCAAAATGAAACACATCCATATAACGGTTAATAAGTTCTTTCTGTGAAAGGTCTATTTGTTCCATTATTGATCTTGGAATGTTTTCCCAAATATTTCGTAGTTTCTCTATCTTATCCATCAAAAACAAATGATTTATAACTTATAAATAGCTAGATGTAGCTATTTCTTTGTGAATATATTAAATTTATTTTTGTTAAAAACATTAACATAAAAATATTTACTATGAAAACAATGACAAAATTAGGATTTTCTGTAATACGGTTTATGGCAACCGCAGTGTTTAACAATGTAATAGCAGCTGAAAATGCTCTGGCAGAAAGAGTGAACGGAATCCTCAAAGCGGAATTTGACCTTTACTCCAGTTCATTGAGATTCCGGGAAACGGAAAAAAGTGCATAGCTGCATTTATTCTTAAAATAAACTAAGTTCCCATGCAAGCTGTGATTATTCAACACCGGAACAGGCGCATTTAAAGTCAGGAAAACTAAGGAAAAGATGGAAGAACTATAACAGGAATTTTAGTCATGAAAATACGGCTGTATAGTTCATTTAGGATTATCAACTATATTTGTATAGTTATGTCAGGATTAATTTATAACCTGTATCGTTATTTCAGGACGAGTCACTACGATCAACCATAAGGTAACTACGGGGTATATACGGGGTATGTACGGGGTATGTACGGGTGAAGTATGGAGGTAAAGAATTTTGGAGATGCAAAGTCCCTGTTTTAGCGGTTTTAGGGGAGCTAAGACACGGATTTGAGCTATTTAACGACCAAATGCTTTGAAGTATGATGATCCCAACCGTCAGCCATCAGCCGTTAATAGTTTTGCAAATCAGCAAATTCGCAAATTCGCAAATCAGCACACCCACTCCCCTAAAAAATTAACCAATTAATCAAATAACCTTCTCAAACAATTAACCATCTCAACGCTTTGCCTTTTCATCTGCGAAAATCTGCGAAATCCGTGAGAACTAAAATCCGTGCTGGCTTCGAGAGCCTCAGCCACCGAGTGACCAATCAAAGCTTCACCATTCACTAGTCAAGCCTTTTACCTTTTACCTTAGAAGAGCAAATCAGCAAATTCACTCCCTAAACAACTAACCGATTCACCCACTCTCCATACCCGAACTTCGTACCTCGCATCACTTTGCAGTTAGCAAATAAGTAAATAAGTAAATAAGCACTTTCTAAACAACTAACCAATTAATCGCTTCATTGAGTAACCGATTCACCATTCAGATGGCCATTAACCATTGAGATTCCTACGGAATGACAACGAAGTTTTTTTCCTGGAGGCATTTCAGCAACCCGGTCTGCCGGTGGTGGCTTCGAGAGCCTCAGCCTCCGACCCGAACCCATCCAATAAACAATTAACCGGTTAATCAGCTTTCAGCAAATCAGCACATCCGCTCCCCCCTAACCTATTCACTCTAATTCACCATTCGCCCTAAACAACTAATCAATTAACCGATTAACCATTTTCAACCCTTTTATCAACCCAATTTGTAACCTTTCAGGGTATCGCATCGTATATATAATTAGAGCCCGTTTAAAACAGGGGTAAATTTTTGTAAATGAGACAGTTAAAAATCACAAAACAGGTTACCAACAGGGAAACCGCATCGCTTGACAAGTATCTTCAGGAAATCGGTAAAGTGGAACTGATTACTGCAGACGAAGAAGTAGATCTGGCACAAAGAATCCGCGCCGGCGACAGGGCCGCACTGGAAAAACTCATCAAAGCCAACCTTCGTTTCGTAGTGTCTGTATCCAAGCAATACCAGAACCAGGGATTGTCGCTTCCGGACCTGATTAATGAAGGCAACCTCGGACTGATGAAAGCGGCCAAAAGGTATGACGAAACCAGAGGTTTTAAGTTCATTTCCTACGCCGTATGGTGGATCAGGCAGAGTATTCTTCAGGCCCTTGCAGAACAGTCGAGAATTGTAAGGCTTCCTTTGAACAAAATTGGTTCCATCAATAAAATCAACAAAGCGTACGCCCATCTGGAGCAGGAAAACGAAAGGCCTCCTTCCCCGGAAGAACTGGCAGAAGTGCTGGATATGAGCGAAGAAGACATCAAGGAATCCATGAAAAACAGCGGCCGTCACCTTTCGATGGATGCCCCGCTGGTAGAAGGTGAAGATTCCAATTTATATGATGTGCTGCGTTCCGGTGAATCGCCAAGCCCGGATAAGGACCTGATGCTGGAATCTCTTCAGATTGAAATTGAAAGAGCACTGCAAACGCTGACCCAAAGAGAAGCAGATCTGGTGAGGCTCTATTTCGGACTGAACGGAAAGCATCCGATGACGCTGGAAGAAATCGGAGAAACCTTCGACCTTACCCGTGAGCGCGTTCGCCAGATTAAGGAAAAAGCCATCAAAAGGCTGAAACACAATACGAGAAGTAAAATCCTGAAGTCGTACTTAGGAAAATAAATCTTCAAACAATAAAGAGCAGAGCAGGTTTTCATAAGCCTGCTTTTTTTGTGGAATAAAGACACCATGATGTTGAGTTCAAACCATCATCCCCTTTATTTTTTTCTTCGCCTGTATCTCCGGATGCCCCACCCTGCGAGGATTCCCAGTATCACGAAGGGCCAGATGTTGACCAGCATCACAAAGAACCAAATCAGATTATCCCAGCCGTTTCTGAACCCGTTCCGGAATTTCTGTCCGAACACCGTTTCGTGCGGCACATTTTCATAGAAAGTAACGGAGAGCGTTGAGAAGGCTACATTATTCTGAAGGTATTTCAGCCGGCCTTCGACGGATTCAATATCGGCGCGCAACTCGGTCGCCTGCTTTTCGATCTCTACAATTTCGGTAACGTTCCTGGCCTGTTTCAGCAGATCGATATAGCGCTGTTCCAGTTCTTTTTTGGTTTTGAGTCTGGCTTCGATGTCGACAAACTCTTCGGTAATGTCCCGGACATGAATTTCCTTGGTGTCGTACTTTTCCACTCCGGCCGTCGCTTCTTTCAGCAGCTGATCAAACTGATTGGCGGGAACCCGGATTACGACGGTATTGCTGATGCGGCCGGGCGATTTGTATTCCTGATCCGAGGAAATATAACTGTTGTTCTTTTTCACTGCGTCCGCCACGGTTTTTCGGGTTTCGGCCATATCGGAAGTTTCGAATTCCACCCTGCCCTCTTTGATCAGTTTTCTCTCCGGCGATTCACCATAGTACTCTTCAACCTGTGGTGCCGCCATGGCTTTATCAGGCAACTGGACTGCCATTTCACTGCTTTCGGCATTCTGTGAACAAGAGGAAAAAATCAGCAATACAATGATGAACAGTAAACGAGGATATTTCATGATGATAGGTTTCTTCGGTTTATTTTCACAAATGATGATAAAGCTACAAAATAAATCGGTTGGGACAATAGAAATGTATCCTGTTTATTATTCGCTTTGGTCTGATTTTCGTGTCAATTTTGAATCTTTTTAAAATCCAGATCCTATGAAACCAAAAGAAATTCCCGGTGTTCCCCGGCATGAAAAAGGCGGTTTTCACGATACGGAAAGTACAGCGAAGACCTCAGCGAATCTTGTGGATGCAAAGTTTGAGATTCTGAAACAGCGTTTTTTGGCCGTCAATTCATGGAAAGAAAACAGTGCGGTGGGTGCTTCAGAATTTAAACTCTTTTCCAAAAACGGCCAACCCGCAGACCGCCGTCCGGAAATCGGGGACAAAATCAGAATCAACATTCCGGGACCGGGAGGCATACAGACCGACAGCTATGACTGGGTGGATGTGATTGATTACAGAGAAACCCAAAATGCTCGTGAAGGAACCTTCAGTGTTGTGATGACCTGCCGCCCTGCTCATCCTCCCCGACAGGAAAACGAGGAAAATATCGCGCATTTTTATGGTGATGATGCTACGTCCACTTTTAGGATTACCAAAGGGAAAGATTATGTTATGGCCTCCGTGCACGGCCGGAATGAAAAGCCGAATACGAAGAAAGCCGGCTGGCTGGATGTGGTCCGCAATTTCTTCATTGGCAGCGGCGGAATTCTGGGCGCAGGAAAAGCGCAATGGAAACTGCTGACCGAGGGCCTGATTTCCGGGCTGGAGGATGAGAACCAATGATTTTGTTTAAAAGTATCAAAAAACTATGACGGTTTACACCCATCCTTCGCGCACAGATTTTACCAACAATTCCTGTATTAAACAATCATTCAGGTGCTGCCGAAATTTCTTATCTGGAAATAAACATTCCTGTTTTTATACAAAAAAATGGAATATTACAATTTACGGATTTATGAATTCAATTTCTTCGAAAAATCACACCCACCCTTCCCGCGTTGCCCTGACCAGAAGATCCTGAACATTGATACACCCGGACTTTTGTAAAATGTTTTTCCTGTGATTGCGGATGGTGTGGATGCTGCGGTTCAGTTTCTGTGCAATGGCTTCGCTGGTGAGGCCCTGCACCATCATAGAGAGTATTTCTTTTTCTTTTTCAGAAAACGGATTTTCTTCGCTCATCACATTGTAATACGAAGGCTGGCCCTCTAACCCAATGAAATGAAGCTGGGAGTCGCTTTGGTTTTTTACGTGAGAAATATCCGAATGGATGACTTTGGTTTTTACTAAATTCCCATCCACCATCTCGTAGGCAAACGCCTGCTGCAGTATCCGGACGTAGGTTCCGGAACTGGTTTTCAGCCTGAAATCATGCACGATGTAATACTGATCCTGAAGTTCGGTGGGCAGTTCGCGACAGAATTCCAGAGCTCTGGTCTCATGAGCGATGAACTTTTCTTTATCATCGGGATGAATGATGTCAAACAGAAATTCGATGGTGAAGTCTTCCGGTTCATAGCCCAGCACCGTCTGCATTTCGGGGTTTACAAGATCAATCCGCGCGGTGATACAGTTATAAATAAAAGAATAAATCCGGAATGGCACCACATTCTTACTGGTTAGGATCCCATTCTCAAAATCAGGATTATTTTCATGCGCAAAAATTTCAACTCCCTTTCCTAATAATTTTTTCAATTCCATTTACTGCTGATATTTATAATGTCTACACACATTTCACGGCTTCGCACCTATTTTTAAATTTCTTTTGTTTCTACCAACATACGCTGATTCTTGTTAGCAAAAGTTTCATTTCTTGTATGAGGGGTCAAGATATAAAAATATTAAAAAAAAACAGAAAGGTCACTAAAAAAAAGCCTACAACATCACTGTAAGCTTTTATAATTCCTATTTTTTTTCTCTCTACTCCTCAGGATCCTCCTGATAATTTTTATTGTTTTCCCAGGCATCGTCGTAAGCTTTGTGCTGGTTTTCCCACGCATCGGGTGGTGATGCATTCTTCATGGTGTTCAGGAAACCATCGCGGGTCGCTTCTTCGTTGCGGCTGCGCATTTCACGAAGGTATTCCTGCGCTTTCTTATTGTACTCTTTCATGGACTGGTTGGGGCTGTTGGCTTTATTGCTTTCGATATTGCTGAAGTCCTGTGAACGCTTAAACTGATTGTTATCCATAATGCTGTTATTTAAAATTGTTTTGTAAAAATAGATTCTACAAAAACGATTTCCATTACAGCATCTTTTTGAATCGTTACAGTATATTCAGCAGGAGAATAAAGCTATTGGGTATTGTTCAGCATGGGAACGAACTTGTAAATTCCGAACGCCTCCTTTTCGATTTCCGTTGCGGATATTTTGGTAAAACGGTAGAGCACCTGCTGATCTTGTGCACCTAAGGGAATCACCATTTTTCCGCCAATCCGCAGTTGTTTGAGGAGTTCCACCGGAAGTTCTTCAGCACCACAGGTCACGAGAATTTTATCGAAAGGCGCAAAAGTGGGCAGTCCGGCGAAACCGTCACCGAAACTCTGAAACCGGGGTTTAAGGTGGAGTTCCGCGAGTTTTTTCCGGGAAAAATCAAAGAGGTCTTTCTGCCTTTCCACTGTGAAGACCAACGTTTTCATGGCCACCAGCACGGCGGTCTGATAACCGCAGCCGGTTCCAATTTCCAGCACTTTTTCCCCTTCCTTTAATGCTAAGAGTTCGGTTTGTTCCGCGACCGTCGAAGGATGAGAGATGGTTTGCTGCGCTGCGATAGGAAAAGCCCGGTCTTCGTAAGCGAAATCTTCAAAAATACTTTCTATAAACAGATGCCTCGGCACTTCGTTCATGGCCGTCAGTACTTTTTCATCTGAAATCCCTGCCCGCTGCAGATAGGCAATCAGCTGTTTACGTTTTCCCTTGTGTAAAAATGAGTCCTGCATGATGATCAAAAGCTTTACAAAATAACAAAACTAAACCTTTTCCCACGGAAAAGCAACTTCAACTTTCGCCGGTCTGCTTCTGCAAATCGCCTCAAATGATTATCTTTGGGCAAACTAAAAATATGCTGAAAGCAGGCTTGGTGGGCGCAGGACATTTGGGTAAAATTCATTTGAAACTGCTGGCCCAATCGGACAGATACGAACTCATCGGTTTTCATGATGTGGATGCAGACAACGGCAAAAAACTGGAAGCCGAATTCGGTTACCGGTATTTTGACGATTTCGGAGAGCTGTTGCAACATATCGATATGCTGGATATCGTTACGCCAACGCTGTATCATTATGATTACGCCTTGAAAGCGATTGAAAACCGAAAGCATTTTTTCATTGAAAAACCCGTTACCCAAACCTTGGAAGAAGCCGAAGAGATTCTTAAGAAATGCCGGGAATTTGGTATTAAGGCACAGGTAGGCCATGTGGAACGCTACAATCCCGCTTTTATCGCCACGAAAGAATACATCAACAACCCGATGTTTATTGAGATTCACCGTCTGGCAGAATTTAATCCGCGCGGAACTGATGTTTCAGTCGTTCTCGATCTGATGATTCACGATCTGGATATTCTGTTGAGCCTGGTAAAATCGAAAGTAAAAAACATTCATGCTTCGGGAGTTTGTGTGGTTTCCAAAACGCCTGATATCTGCAATGCCCGCATTGAGTTTGAAAACGGCTGTGTGGCCAATCTTACCACTTCCAGAATCTCCATGAAAGCCATGAGAAAGTCGAGGTTTTTCCAGCAGGACGCGTATATTTCCGTGGATTTTTTGGAGAAGAAAGCAGAAGTGATCCGGATGAAAGAAGCGCCGGAAGTTTCCACGCCTTTTGACATGATTATTGAAAATGCCGACGGAGAGAAGAATCAGATTCTTTTTGAATATCCGAATATTCAGCCGAACAACGCCATTCTGGACGAACTGAACTCTTTTGCAGATGCCGTAACCGAAAATAAAAACGTAGAAGTTTCGTTAGAAGACGGTACCGAAGCTTTAAAAGTAGCTTTGGAGATTATGAAACTAATCAGCTCATGAAAAAATATTTTATTTTCTTACTTTTTATGCTTTCCTGGGGAGCATTTGCTCAGGATTCAATCCGACTGAAAATTTATCGAGAGCAGGCGAATAATACACATTATATCTATGTGGATAATAAAGAATGGGCACCGGTTTCTTTAGAGTTTACTTTTACTTCAGAAAATCTGAATTCCACTTTACCAGATAAAAGTATTGTCGTCATTCCTGCAAGAGCAGAAAAATTCACTCTTACAGAACTGAATGTTGCGGACAAAAAAAGAGGCATCAACTTCAGCTATGATGTTTATTTTGTACTGGGGGATGTGAATGCATCGACAGTGTCACACGATTTCATTTATTCTTTGCCTTTTGAGAAAAATAAAAAGCACAAAATTTATCAGGGATACAACGGAAAATTCTCTCATCAGAATACGTATTCCCTTGATTTCAGTCTGCAGACCGGCGACATAGTGACTGCAGCGAGGGGTGGAAAAGTTGTCTCCGTAGTTATAGAAAACTCTAAAAACTGTCTAACCAGAGACTGCGCCCGGTATAATAACAGAATCGTGATTCTTCATGACGACGGAACACTCGGAGAATATGTACACCTGAAACAAAACGGTTCAACTGTAAACCCGGGAGATGTTGTAAATACAGGTCAAACTATAGGTTATAGCGGAAATACAGGTTGGTCAAAAGGTCCGCATCTTCATTTTTCTGTGTATATTAATAACATTGATGGTACCCGAAAGTATCTTAAAACCAAATTCGCTGTAGCTGAAAATAAAACGCCTGTTTACCTTTCGGAAGGACAGCATTACACCCGAAAACTATGATGTAGGTGATGATATACAGATTCTTAACCGTCTTTTTTATTCTAATTTCCATCATGGGCGTTGCTCAGCAATGGAACGTTCGTTTTTATCATGAAACCGAGGGTCAGGAAGCTGTTATTTATGCTGATAATCCTGAAATAATGCCGATGTCGGCTCAGCTCACCTATACACTTCAGAACATGAAATCCACGCTTCCTTCCGGAACTACGGTGGTACTTCCGCCATTATCTGAAAAGACAGAAATCATGCGGCTTACGAAAATAAAACAAAATGCATCCAACCGTTTTTCATATCAAACCTTGATCAATTTCGGTAATGTACTGTTAAATGAATATGACGAAAACCACCTCTATTCACTTCCTTTTGAAACCGGGAAAACGCAAATGATTTTCCAGGGATACAGCGGAAAACTTTCTCACCATAACGCTGATGCTTTGGATTTTGACCTGAATGTGGGCGATAAAGTATTCGCGGCGCGCGGCGGCCTGGTCGTTGAAGCAGTGGAAAACAACACCCGAAACTGTCCGGATATTTCCTGTGCGAAATTCAACAATTATATCCTGATCCTTCACAGCGACGGCACCTTTGCCGAATACAGCCACCTGAAACATAACGGTTCCGAAGTGCAGAAAGGCGATGTTGTGGAACAGGGACAATTCATTGGATACAGCGGAAATACGGGATATTCTACAGGGCCGCATCTGCATTTTTCGGTTTTTATCAACCGGATTGACGGGAAAAGAGATTATCTTAAAACAAAATTCCAAACAGCGGAAGTTCCTGAAGGCGAGTTGCTGAAAGAAAAACAAAAGTATCGGCGGGATTACTAGAAATTCCTTATCTTTATAAGGTCGTATTGTTTATATCTCTTATCATTTTCATTATTCATGAAGCAAATCCGAAACGATATTTCACGCCTACAAGATCTCCTTTCCTACCAGATTATGCACACCCGGGAAGAAGAGTGTTTTAATGAACTGGCTCAGCTGGTATCTTTTATCTGTGATGTTCCTGCCGGGCTGATAACTTTTATTGATGATAAAGTACAGTGGTATAAAGCCAAAGTAGGTACCGAAAATACAGAAGTTCCCTATGAACAGACCATCTGTCAGTATGCTCTCATAGAAGATGATCTGTTGGAAATTCCTAATACACTGGAGGATGCACGGCTGTTGGACAATCCCAATGTACAGCAGGAAAACGGCGTACGGTTCTATATTGGTGTTCCGCTGCGCAGTGCTTCCGGACATATCATCGGTACGGTGTGCGCGTTCGATATGGTGCCGAAAACACTGACAAAGGAACAGAAAGAATCCCTGAAAATCGTAGCCCGGCAAACGATGCATCTCTTGGAACTCACCAAAAGAAACCGGGAACTTGAGAATGAAATCAGTCAGATTCTGGAAGAAAAAATAGAAAAAGCACAGGTTCAGATCAGGCAGGTAGAAGAAGCTTATAAGACGCTGTTCCGCGCGATAGATAAATCCAACCCGGTTATTGAATTTTCTCCGGAAGGTAAAATACTTTATGTGAACCGGCAGTATGAAGAAATTCTGGGATATACTTCAGAAGAACTTATAGGCATGCCCCACAGTATTCTCCTTATGGAAGAAGATTTGGCTCACAATACTGGTTTCTGGGAAGCGCTACAACAGGGAGAATTTCAATCGGGAATATTCCGAAGGCTGCATAAAGACGGTTCTGTGCTCTGGATTTACGCTACTTACAGCCCTGTCCTAAATGAAAATGACGAAGTGATCAAAGTAACCAAAATCGCCAGAAACATCACCTTGGAAATTGCTGCCAATGAAAATCTGCAGGAATCCAAAAGACTTGCGGACGAACTGAGTATTCAGAAAGATCGCTTTATTGCCAATATGAGTCACGAAATCCGTACTCCCATCAACGCCATTCTGGGTTTTACTGAAATACTGCTGGAAGTAGAAACAGAAGAAAAGAAACTCAATTATCTTAAATCTGTAAAAAATGCCGGCGATAATCTCTTGTATCTGGTGAACGACATTCTGGATTTTTCTAAGATTGAAAGCGGACATTTTCAGGCAGAGAGCAAAACATTTCCTTTACGCAATACCATTAAAAATACTTTTTATCTTCTGGAAGTATCGGCAAAGAAAAAAGATATAATATATCAATATTTTATAGAAGAAGATGTGCCGGATTGGATCAGCGGCGACCGCCTAAGGCTGTCACAGATTCTGCTGAATCTTCTGAACAATGCCATCAAATTTACTGCAGAAGGGGAAGTAAGTTTACGGGTTTCACTTCTAGACAACTCCACCTTGAAATTTGACATCCATGACACCGGTATCGGCATTCCGGAAGATCAGATCGCCACAATTTTCGACCGGTTCCGTCAGGCAGAAGAAAGTACTTCAAGAAAATATGGCGGTACAGGTCTGGGACTTAATATTTCAAAACAGCTGGTAGAAAAACAGAACGGAAGGATATGGGTAAAAAGCGAACTGGGAAAAGGGTCTGCCTTTTCCTTCATCCTACCTTTCGAAAAAGCCGAAGACAATACTGAAGATACAGAAGAGAAAAAGGAGAGTTTACCGAACCTGACACTCGGAATACGGGTGCTCCTCTGTGAAGATAATGAACTGAACCAAAAACTCATGCGCGCCCTGTTTACCGATACCAACTACCTCCTCGACATCGCAGAAAACGGAATAAAAGGTTTGGAACTACTCCGCAATAACAGCTATGATCTGATACTGATGGATATACAAATGCCCGAAATGGACGGGTATGAAACCACCAGAATTATTCGCAATGAAATGAAATTAAATCTTCCCATCATCGCAATCACCGCTCATTCCACTGAAAATGAAAAGGAGAAATGTCTTAAAATCGGAATGAACGAATGCCTGTCAAAACCTTTTCAGAAAAAAGTACTTTTTGATCTTATCCATTACTGGTCCAATCAGCCAACTATTGCGGATCATGAAAACCGGGAAGTGCTCACATCTGAAGTTCCGGTATTACAACTGGATTATCTGAAAGAAATTTCGGTGAATGATGACGCATTTATTGCATCCATGCTGGAAACCTTCACCGTAAATAGTGTGCAAAGTAAAGAAAACATGCAGAAGGCGATAGAAGAAAATGATGCGGAAAGTATCCGGAAAACCGTTCATTCTTTGAAATCATCTTTTGGGGTCATCGGTTCGGATGATACGTTGCTGCAGGCAATTGAAAGCCAGATCATCCTCCAGGAAGATCCCTCGGTTTTACCGTTAATAATGCCGCTTTTGGAACAGCTTTTTCAGCGGATAGACCAAATAAATGAGGAAATCAGTTTTTATTTATCCAAAAAGTCATGAAGAAAATTGTATTGATAGAAGACGAAGAAATTTTAAGGAAATCCTTAGCCCATTTCCTTACTTCCAAAAGTTATCTTGTTTTGGAATTCGACAATGGTCTGGATGCCATCAGTTATATTGAGAAGGAATACCCGTCCATTGATCTCGTAATAACCGATCTGTTTCTGCCGTTCAAAGGTGGCCATCAGGTGGTGCAGGCCTGCAAAGAGATTGAAGGAGCGCAGATGCCGGTGATGGTACTCACAGCCTCCGGAGTAGAAGAAACAGAACTCGATCTGCTGAATATGGGCGCTGATGATTTTATTACCAAACCCTTCAGCCCGTCTGTACTTTTAAAAAGAATTGAAAAACTCATGGCTTGAAATGAAAGATATTAAAATTTATTTTGTTGCCGGTTTTCTGGCACTATCATCAGTCCTTTCCGCACAGGAGAATCCTGATATGGATTTTAAAAAAGCGCAGGAACTGGCCAAAGAACAGCGGTTTTCAGAATCTATTGCACTGATTCAGCCTCTTCATCTCCGATTCCCCGACAATGCAGATTACACCGTGTATCTGGCATCGCTTTATTTCTGGAGTGGAGATTATGATGCTGCGACAGAATTGCTGAAAAAACTGCGTGCTGAAAACGGATCCAGTAAAGAGGCATTCGACCTGCTGCTGAGAGTACGGATGGGGAATAAAGAATATCATACTGCAATCCAAATGGCCAAAGAAGGGAAACAGAAATTTCCGGAAACTGCCGATTTCTATATTTTGCAGGAAGCTGTGGCACTTGAAAAAACAGGAAAATATTCGGAAGCCCTGACGCTTTTAGACGACCTCAGCAAAACTTCACCGTATTTCAAAGATGCAGAGTATCTGCAAACCGAACTCGATAAGAAGAAAAAAAACAATATTGTTCTCGGACATTTTTTCACCGATTACGACACTGCTCCTCAGGCATATCACATCACTCATCTTGAATATTCACGCCGGTATGAGCGGTTTACTCTGGCAGGCCGCATCAATTATGGACAATCCTATACCGATGAAATACAGGGAGAAGCAGATGCTTATATGAAACTGAATCGTGAAGGTTATTTTTATCTGAATGCGGGCATATCAGGAGGAAAAATATTTCCGCAATACAAACTGGGCGGCGAATATTTTCATGAATTCAAGAAAATAACCGCTTCGCTGGGCGCCCGGTACCTTGCCTTTAATGAAAATAATAAAACACTTTTGCTCACCGGACATGCCGGCTGGAATATAGACACCTGGAAACTGGAATACCGTCATTATCTGTCGGAAAACAACAGCGAATGGCTGTCGTCGGGAATTGTAAACATCAGAAAGAATTTTGAAGCCACAGAATCCTACGCACAACTCGAACTGCAGTACGGAACACTCCCCTATTTCTTTTTGAATAATGAATCCTTACTTCGGCTGAGTGCCTACAGAATCGGAATCAGCTCAAAACTCCGTATTCAGAGAAATTTTTTCATTCATCCCGTGATCATGTATGAACGAGAAGAATTTGTTCCAGATAAATTCAGAAACAGAATAACTGCGCAGCTCAGCCTCAGCAAACGTTTTTAAAAATAAGGAAAAGTGAATCAGTTTCAGCATTACGATTTTCAGTTACAGTTCATTCTGGCGCTTTTGGCGACCTTCATTTTGATGTGTGCTTTGTTTTTTTTCTGACTTATTACAGCAGATATCGAAGAATTAAAAAAAGCAGAACAAAAATATACTATCAGGAAATTATCGACAAAGTCTTATTTGATCTTCTTTTTGATGAACATACCGATCCGAGCACTGCTGCCGCTATTTTTAAAACGAAAACACAAAACCACCGAATCGCATCGAAACTCGGCTTGAAATCTCTTATGGTTCTTCACAGGAATTACAGCGGCCAGCTGAGATTAAAACTGGAAAGTTTTTACGTACAGAGCGGACTGAGCCAATATTCTTTCAATAAACTCAATTCCCGCAACTGGTCTAAAGTAGTAGAAGGCATCCGCGATCTCTCCACGATGAATCATCAACCTGCCTACAAGGCCATTTCAGATCAGCTTCGGCATCCCAAATTGGTAGTGAGAAGTGAAGCCTTCATTGCTCTTGTCGTATTAAGGGGCACGGAAGAACTGCAAAAGTTGCGAAACAGTGATCTGTATCTGGATGACTGGGCACAAAGTAATATTCTCTACAACCTGAAACAAACCCCCATGAAACCACCCACCCATCCGCAGCACCTCCTGGAAAGCCCCAATGAAACCATCCGGCTGCTTGCTGCAAGATTGATAGAATATTATCAGATGTTTCAACATACCGGTGCGATTGAAAATGCGATTGTCACCACGGGAAATAACACGCTGAGAAACAAACTACAGATCGTATTAAACCGAATTAAAAATGAACAGCCATGACAGGTATTGATTGGGTAGATTCCGGAATTTATATTTTCAATTACATTATACTGGCTTTTGCTGTGAGTGTGATGCTTTCGTATATCATTCTGGCTCTTATTTCTGCCACAGCGCTGAAATCCTATCACAAGAAAAACCGGTTTGTAAATTACAATGCGTTGCTCTCGCTGAAAGGTGCTCCGTGGATTTCTATCGTAGCGCCGGCGTATAATGAAGGAGTCGTTATTATTGAAAGTATCAACTCGCTTCTGTCGATTAATTACAATAATTTTGAAGTCATCGTAGTGAACGATGGAAGCAGCGACAATACAATGGAACTGCTGATAAACGCTTATCAGCTGGAAGTAACCGATCGTCCGCTCACCTCCGCTATCCCATCCAAAAAAATAAAGGCAGTCTATAAGTCGTCTAACCCAGCGTTTTCCAAACTATTGGTAATTGATAAAGAAAACGGAAAAAAAGCTGATGCCATCAATGCCGGAATTAATGTCTCCAATATGCCCTACGTTGTATGTATCGATGTAGACTGCATTATGGATAAAGATGTACTGCTGAAACTGGCCAAACCATTTCTGGAACAGCACAGCAAAAGAATTATTGCGACCGGTGGCGTGGTGCGTATTGCCAATTCGTGTGTCATTAAAGCCGGAAAACTGATCAAAGTGAACGCTCCCGACAATCTCGTCGCAAGAGCCCAAGTTCTCGAATATCTTAGAGCCTTCCTGTTGGGACGAATGGCCTGGGCAAAACTCGACGGGCTGCTGCTTATCAGCGGGGCCTTTGGGATGTTCGACAGGGAAATTGTCGTGAAAGCCGGCGGTTATGATACGAATACCGTAGGCGAGGATATGGAACTCGTGGTTCGCATGAGGAGATATATGATTGACAGTAAACTCGAATACGATGTGAAATATATTCCGGATCCACTGTGCTGGACCGAAGCGCCGGAGAGTTACGAAGTGCTTCGCAAACAGCGCAGCAGATGGACCCGCGGAACAATGAAAACACTGTGGATTCACAAAAAAATAATGCTGAATCCAAAATATAAAGTTATCGGAATGGTGAGCTACCCTTACTGGCTTCTGTACGAGTATCTGGCTCCCCTCCTCGAGTTTGCAGGATTCCTGATGTCGGTGCTTTTCGTTTCGTTGGGCATTCTGGAATGGAAATTTTTCCTTCTTCTTTTTGCGATGGTGTACGCTTTTTCAGTCATGTTCTCCATGATGGCGATTTATACCGAAGAAGCCACCTTCCGGAGATACACCACCTTCCGGGATCTTAACAAACTGGTGGCGATTGCTTTTCTGGAACCGCTCTTTTTTCATCCATTCACGGTGTATGCAGCACTGAAAGGAAATTGGGAAAAAATGAAAGGACAAAAAGGTTGGGGAGAAATGTCACGGAAAGGTTTTAAGACATCCAGCTAAAAGAATCGTATCCCCTCATTTCTCTAAACCCTTCAATTTTGTTATCTTTAGGCCTTTCAAAAATCAAATATAAAAACATGAAGAATATTGTTGTTATCGGCGCCGGAACTATGGGAAACGGCATCGCACACACTTTTGCACAAACCAATTTTAAAGTCAATCTGGTGGATGTTTCGCAGGAAGCGCTGGACAAAGGCCTGAAAACCATCAGCACGAATCTGGACAGAATCATTGCCAAAGGCAATCTTACAGAAGAGCAGAAAAATGAAACGCTGGGCAACATCACCACCTTCACCCAACTTTCTGATGCCTGCGGAAATGCAGATTTAATCGTGGAGGCGGCGACGGAGAACCAGGAATTAAAACTGAAAATCTTTACGCAGATGGACGAACTGGCTCCTGAAAACTGCATTCTGGCGACCAATACTTCTTCTATTTCCATTACAAAAATTGCTGCCGCCACCAAAAGACCTGAAAAAGTGATCGGAATGCACTTTATGAATCCTGTTCCGATAATGAGACTGGTAGAAATCATCAAAGGATATTCTACTTCAAAGGAAACTTTCGATGCGGTATACGAAATGTCGAAAACTTTAGGGAAAGTTCCGGTAGAAGTGAACGATTATCCCGGATTTGTGGCGAACAGAATTCTGATGCCGATGATTAATGAAGCCATTGAAACACTCTATAACGGGGTAGCCGGCGTAGAAGAAATTGATACCGTAATGAAACTCGGAATGGCACATCCAATGGGCCCGCTTCAGCTGGCAGATTTCATCGGTCTGGACGTTTGTCTGGCTATTTTGAATGTGATGTACGACGGTTTCAAAAACCCAAAATATGCACCGAATCCATTGTTGGTGAACATGGTGATGGCCGGGAAAATGGGTGTAAAATCCAGTGAAGGCTTCTATGATTATTCTGAAAGCCGAAAAGCCGAAAAAGTGGCGAAGATGTTTTTGAAATAATCTTTTTTTCCTATTAAATCTTTCTGAGATGAACGGTCTTTCCGGGATGAACAATAACAAAAAGGTGCAACGCGACCACTGGATCATTATTTCAGTGGTTGCGCTCACTATTGTCATGATTGTTCTCCGGATTTTCCTGAACGAAAAAGGGAGAATTTCTCCGGATTCTATACGATTTATGAGGTTTGCGAACGTGCTGCCCGTTATTGATAATACGACAACGCCGCTCGGTTATCCCCTGATATTAAAATTCTTTTCCTATTTCACCTTCAGTGAGTTTTGGAGCAGCAAAATTGTAGGCATTTTATCTTATCTTTCTATGGTTTGCTTTGCCTGGAAGAAGAATTTTTACTGCCGGGAAGTGGTTCTGACAGGCGGATTGTTCAGTTTTGTGTCCATTTTCGCAGCTACATTGAGCGAATCTTTCACCCTGCCTTTTGTTTTTCTTTTGCTGTATGTTTCGCAGGGCGTTATTCATCAGAAGTATAATTTCAGGAAAGGAACGCTTTTGTTAACTCTGGCATTGCTCGCCATTTTCAATGTCCGCTACAGCGGCTTATTCATCATGGGAGCGAGTTTTCTTTTCGGAGTTCTGAGTTTGAAAAAGAGTTATGGCAAACAATTTATCATCAGCTCACTCATAGGTTTTATATTTATTGTTCTTTACAAGTTTCTGTTCATAGATACGTTTAATGAAACCTATCTGGATGGTGCTCTGGAAATTGCCTACTATCCTACTTCCAAACTGATTCCTGAATTTTTCACGGGTATCGCCACTTCTTTTAATCCTTTTATTCACATGACGGATCCGGGTGGAAGTATGCTGAATATCGGCATTTATGGAATAGGTGCTTTCACAGTGCTGGTTCTGATTTATTTTATGATAAAGAAAAGGGTGACAAAACACGAAATGTTTTTCATCATCACCGGTGTTTCCGGAATTCTCTGTTCCTTTTTTATACAGTATTTTTATGTGGTTGATCCGATTAATTACCGGTTAATATCCATATTTACTTTGCCTTTGTGGCTGTTTTTTTTCTCTAAAATAAAGCCAATTTTAGGAATGAAAACTTATCTGATCACCTTTTTAAGTATGGGAGTCGGTGTTGCTTTTATGTGGATGGCACGAGGAAATTATCTTGAAAACCGGGCTGAAGCGGTACGATATCTGAAAGTGGAAAATCTGGAAGAAACTCCTTTGCTTTTCTATGCAGAAAATTATGATGACGGAGAAGCCATCGATCTGGCAGAACTTTTTTCTACTGTACAGTCCAATCTTACCCTTACTTTCAAGAAAGAGGATACACTGAGGCAAAATACGTTAACAAAGCACAAAGTTTTGCAAAAGATTACTCTGGACGAAAACAAATACAGATAAATTATTTATATTTGAAAAAGTTTACAAAACCCAATAAAATGAAATTACCAAAGTTTTTATTAGCAGACAATTCTGAAATGCCAGAGGATCTTTTTGTGGTGCATACAGAATATCCAAGATTCATCCTGAATGTGGAGGAAGAAGAGGTAGAATGGCTGGATGATCTGGATGGAGATGATGAAGAAACCATCGCCAACGAAGCTACCGAAGTGGTAGGAATGGCTCTTAACTGGTGTGACGAAGAACTTGCCAAATACGACGAAGAAGACGAGGAAGACTAATACATATGAAACGTGTTGCACTTTCCTGTCTGTTGCTTTTTGCGCTTTCCTGTAAAACGGAAACAGAAGATGACGGCCCGGTGGTAAAATGTGACCAGACGACCCTGATTGATCAGTCCGGCTATCCTTCTGCTCCCATTGGAAATGCAACCGTTTCCCAAGCTGTAGTTTCCGGAAACTGCCTGAAAATTTCCTACAGCAGCAGCGGCTGTGATGGCAGTTCGTGGCAAGTACAATTGATGACGGATGGCACTGTGGATCTTTCTACAGTTCCTGCAACCAGAAAATTAAAATTGGTTCTGCTAAGTCAGGAAACCTGTACTGCCGTCATCAATAAAGAGAAGAGTTTCGATATTTCAAATCTTCAGGTCAGTGGTGCGCAATCAGTCGCGCTGAATATAGAAAATAACGGACAGGTTGTGGTGTACCAGTATTAAACACTTAAAAAAACTAAGCCGGAATCCAAAAATTCCGGCTTTTTTATGCTTTAATAGCAACATCGGATTATTGTTTTATAGTGTAGTTTACTCCAACATGAAACCACCTTCCCGGCATCGGAACACCAAAAGCCTCTGTGTACTGCGTATTGGTGAGATTATTAATCAGCACAAAAACATTCAGATTCCGGAAGTGATAACTCAGTTTTTCATCCAACAGGTGATAGCTGTATCCGTTGGCTCTTTCCTGATAACGATACACCAACTGATTGCTGAAATTTTTCAGAAAACGGTTTTCCATTTTGGCTGTGAACTGATGTTTCAGATGATCCATCGCATATCTGGAAAACTCCGACTGTGTTTTCAGCTCAATATCCAGAAAAGTATAGCCCGCAGAAATGGCACTCACAAAACCGTCAAAACGCTGCTCAACTTCCGCTTCGATTCCTTTTGTAGACATTTCACCAATATTTTCGGCCTGCCATTTCTCGGCAGATTCATTCTTCACCCAATCGATTCCGTTGTTTGTTTCGCGGCCGAAAAAACTGGTTTTCAGTTGCGTTTTATTCTTCAGGAAACGATAGCCGGCCTCATACGAAATGGCATTTTCAGGTTTCAGATTGGGATTTCCGGCTTCTGTTCCGCTGACGTAAAATAAATCCGTAAAAGTAGGGATACGGTGCACTTTGGCAATATTTCCAAAGATTTTATGCTGGTCATTCAGCTCAAAACCGACATCCATTCCCGGGTAGAAAAAATCTCCCGCGTTGGAGAAATGTGCCCATGAAATTCCGGGTGAAATATGTAATCTGTCGTTGATGAAAGAAAAATGATGTTCGGCAAAAAGCTGTGTTAGGAACCGCTCTCTTTGTCCAAGGTTATTGCTCGCCAGAAACTCTTTTCGCAGTTCCACGCCTATTCCAGTTGTTCCCAACGCAGATTTATAATTTCCGTTGATTTCGCCGCCAACGTTGTTTCCGATATGCATATTGCGGTAAATCTCCGGCTTTTCTCTGTTGAAAAGATATAGGTCTTGCCCGCGACGCCAATACACATTGGAATTTACACTGAATTCTCCGAATTTTTGGCGGTGCATCAGACTGACAACAGAAGCCTGCATTTCCTCATACTGTTCCGTGGCTTGTGGTGAAGCATAAAATCCGTTGGCTCCAAATTTCTTCTCAGAAAATCCTGCCTGAAACTGAAGCGTTCCGTTCCCGAGCTGGTATTGATTCTGATAAAAAGCACTGTTGATTTTGTAATCAGTATTGTGTCTGTAACCTTCAGATTGTCCGGAATTTACCTGAAATAAATGCGAAAAAACTTCTGTCCCGAACTGCGAACTCAATCCCATTTGTACAGTAGAATAATCACCGCCCTGCGCTGAAATTTTCACATTATTGTTGGATGAAGTTTTGGTGATAATGTTGATCACTCCGGCATAAGCATTGTTCCCAAAACGCCTTGCTGCAGGGCCTTTTATAATTTCGATCCGTTCAATACTGTTCAGATCTACAGGAATATTCAGGGAGTTGTGGCCGGTTTGCGAATCGTTCATCCGAATTCCGTTGATGAGAATCATCGTTTGCTCAAAAGATCCGCCCCGAATTGAAATATCGCTCTGAACGCCGTTGGAACCTCTTCTGCGAATATCCAAACCCACCGTTTGTTGCAGGAGTTCATCAATGCTCGTCGCCGGCGACTGCTGTATATCGGCTTTCGTGATGAGCACCACATTTTCATTTATTTTTTTATACGGCAGATTCATCATCTTGCCATAGATTTCCACTTCTTCAATCCGGGCTTCCTGCTGCTGTCCGTTCATTTTGGAAACGAGCACCAACAGCCCTGCCATGACAATACATTTTTTCATTTATTCCGTATTAATTCAATATCATCCTGCTTCCAGACAGATCTCTTTCGTTACCTGTCCACTATTTTCCGCACAAATATATTAACACTTTACCAATTTAAAAGCTATACAGTAAATAATATTATGAGAAACTTCAGAGAAATTTATTACTGAAACCTTGTCCCGATTCTTTGCCGCATTTTCCGTAATTTTGCACCATGATGATTCCCATGATCAACGAAGATAAAATCGATATAAAAAAAGAAATCTATATTAAGAATGCACATCTTAACAATCTGAAAAACATAGATGTTATCATTCCTAAAAATAAACTGATCGTCATCACCGGCGTTTCAGGAAGCGGCAAATCGTCTTTGGCTTTTGATACTCTTTATGCAGAAGGTCAGCGCCGGTATGTGGAAAGCCTGAGTTCTTATGCCCGTCAGTTTCTTGGGAAATTGGAGAAACCAAAAGTGGACGATATCAAAGGACTGGCACCTTCTATTGCTATTCAGCAAAAGGTAATTTCTTCCAATCCACGGTCTACTGTAGGAACTTCCACAGAAATTTATGATTATCTGAAACTGCTTTTTGCCCGCATCGGACGCACCTATTCGCCGGTTTCGGGTGATGAAGTGAAGAAAGATAATGTGACGGATGTTATTGATTATATTAAAAACCAAAGACAGGAAAGCCTTTTCGCGCTTCGGGCACCTTTGGCATTTGAAAAAGAAAAATTCAATGAAACCCTGAATACACTGAAAGTTTCCGGATTTACCCGTTTGGATATTAACGGCAATACGGTAGAAATTGAAGATTTGGAGAGCTTTGGTTTTGTTCCCGAGGAGAATATGGAAATTCATTTGTTAGTAGACCGTTTCAGTTATGAAGAAGACGAAAGTTTCCTGCAGCGTCTTGCAGATTCCATTCAAATTGCTTTCTACGAAGGCCGCGGCTATTGCTCATTGAAAAATACCGAAACAAATACGGTAAAGGAATTTTCCAACAAATTTGAGTTGGACGGTATTGAATTTTCTCAACCAAATGTCCATTTTTTCAGTTTTAATAACCCTTACGGCGCCTGTCCGGAATGTGAAGGATACGGAAAAGTGATCGGTATAGACGAAGATCTTGTAATTCCAAATAAGAATTTGTCGCTTTTTGAGGAAGCGGTAGCCTGCTGGAAAGGCGAAAGCATGAGCGAATGGAAAAACGCTTTTATTAAAAGAACCGGAAAAGAATTCCCTGTTCACAAGCCTTATTTCCAATTGACCAAAGACCAGAAAAACCTGCTTTGGAAAGGAGATGGGAGCCGGAATTTCCCTTCTATTTCTTCTTTCTTCAAAATGGTAGAAGAAAATCTGTATAAAATTCAGTACCGGGTAATGCTGTCGCGGTTTCGCGGAAAAACAACCTGTCCTACGTGTGAAGGGTTACGATTACGGCCCGAAACAGAATGGGTGAAAATCAGCGGACACACCATACAATCGATGATTGAACTTCCGCTTGATGAACTTTTACCCACCATTGAGTCTCTGAAACTGTCTGATTATGAAACCCATGTCGCCAAACGACTGCTGTACGAAATTTCTACACGTCTTTCGTTTCTCCTGAAAGTAGGTTTGGGTTATCTGACGCTCAACAGAACTTCCAACACGCTTTCCGGCGGCGAAAGCCAGCGGATTAATCTGGCTACGAGTTTGGGCAGTTCGCTAGTTGGTTCTATTTATGTTCTGGATGAACCTTCTATTGGCCTCCATTCACGCGATACTGAAAACCTGATTACCGTTCTGAAAAACCTGCGGGATTTGGGAAATACCGTTATTGTGGTAGAACATGACGAAGATGTGATGCGTGCTGCCGATTATATTATTGATATCGGTCCCGAAGCCGGTTATTTAGGCGGAGAGCTGATGTTTGCGGGAAATTTTGAAGAACTTAAAAATGCGGATACCCTTACTTCCCACTACCTTACGGGAACATTGGAAATAAAAGTTCCTCAAAAACGAAAAACGCCAAAAGAATTTGTTAAAGTTCGCGGAGCCCGTCAGAATAATCTTAAAAATATAGATGTGGATATTCCTTTGGAATGCCTCACTGTGATCACTGGGGTGTCGGGCAGCGGAAAATCAACGCTGATGAAAGAAATTGTCTCGAACGACATTCAGATGCAGCTGGGAAAAGGAGGCAAAAAAGGAGATTACGATTCGGTGGAATTTAATAAAAAAACCATTCAGAATATTGAGATGATCGACCAGAACCCGATTGGAAAATCTTCACGTTCCAATCCGGTGACTTATCTGAAAGCCTATGATGATATTCGGGATCTTTTTGCAAAGCAGAAACTGGCCACAATGATGGGTTACAAATCCAAACATTTCTCCTTCAACGTGGACGGTGGCAGGTGCGAAGACTGCAAGGGTGAAGGCGTCATCAGCGTTTCCATGCAATTTATGGCAGATATTGAACTGGAATGTGAAACCTGCAAAGGAACCCGTTTCAAAAGTGAAATTCTGGAAGTAAAATATGATGATAAAAACATCTCCGATATTCTCCACATGACCGTGGATGAAGCGCTTATTTTCTTCCATGACAACGGCGAAAATAAAATCGTTACCAAACTCACACCCTTGCAGGATGTGGGATTGGGTTATTTACAGTTAGGACAAAGTTCTTCCACCCTTTCCGGAGGAGAAGCACAGCGGATCAAGCTCGCCTCATTTTTGGTGAAAGGGGCGACTACCGAGAAATCGCTTTTTATTTTTGATGAACCTTCTACGGGACTTCATTTTCATGACATCAACAAATTACTGAAATCTTTTCAGGCTCTCGTAAATTTAGGACATTCGATTATGGTAATTGAGCACCATCCGGATATTATTAAATTCGCAGACTATCTTATTGATATTGGCCCCGATGCCGGAAAACATGGCGGAGAAATTGTTTTTGCCGGAACTCCTGAAGATTTAATCCATGTAGAAGCATCGCATACCGCACGTTATCTGGCAGAGAAATTATAACCATCTTTTAAAATAGTTCTAATTATAGCCTTGGTACACGATTACGTAAAAAAGCTCAGAAAGCGGGTTATGACACTTCGCGGTTGGCCTGGGTAAAGCATGATCAGAAGAATCCGAATTTGGAATAATATTTTTGAAAGATTATTTCAATAAGATTGGGTAAATTAATAAGCTATAAACAGCTAAGATTCAAAGATTTGATTAGATTAAATTTGATAACCTAATAATTTTCTTATTTGACAGAAAAACCGCTCGATCAGCCTCAAATCCTGAGTAACAATATCGGCATTGCCTTTAAGTTCTTTATAATCCTTTTTAAATTTTAAATTTTTAATATTCTCTTTACGGTAATTTTCTTTCTCGCTAATGGTCTCGGAAAGAAAGTGTATGATGTAAAACGCTAATAGAAATACAAAGGCTGCGATAATGGCTTCGGTCAATACTATCCTTGTTTGGAAATTGAATAAAGCAATGAAAAATTGAGAAATTAATATTATAATAACCACTCCACACACTCTGCAGAAGCTCTTTTTTGAAATCTGATAGTATGCCGAATAGATTATGGAAGGCAAAGACAGTCCGGTTATTAACACCAATAAATAACTGTTCTTTTCTATAAGTAATGTTAGAATTGAAAGTCCCAGAAAATAACTCAGTCCGAAATCAGAGAAAGTAAGTCCTAAAAACTGAAAGTCTTTTGACTTATTTATTTTATTACAAGTATCATCAGAAAAGATTGCTTAGAGATACTGCCGCAGACACTTTGTAAAACAGGTGACTCTGAACCCGATTTTTCTCTAAATATTTCTAAAAAGATATACACCCCCGTCAAAGAAAGAACTTGAAAAACAAAAGCCCATGGATTCCATGAAATTATATTTCCTAAAAGCAGAATTACGATTAATAGGAAAAGTAATATTTGTCGAGGTTGATGATGTGTTCTTGCAGCGTTTTCTCTAGAACTTTTTTCAAAAAGTAGGATGAAGTTTTGCGAATTCTTTTTCAACTCTTTAAAGGATATTATTTCCTCCTTATCAACAAGAACATTTACTTTATCATTAAATCTCCTTATGAGAGCAAAATTATTCTGGTATAGTGTAATAAATTCAGAGGGCAATTCTTCCCAAAACTCTTTTTCCAACTCATAAGCATTATTTTTTACACCCAAAAAATTGAGCGTATCACTAAATGCTAAAGCCGAGGGATATGCAGGATGAAAGTGGAATTGGTAAAAAGAATTCGTTAGAATCTATTCTTAATTTTGATATCAATAATATCATTTCGGGTTCTAATAAACAAGAATAAACGTTTTCCTGTCGACAGGGTTATTAAATTTATTGATAATGTCTTTCATAAATTGATTCGTATTTTTATAATCTTCAGTGCTTTTTCCTTTAAAAACATAATCATAACTATCTCCAAATGAATTTACTAATAAAATACTTCGGGCTGCGGGATCTTTAATGAAATCATTGATATACTGATGAAGTTTACTCTTGCTGATCTGTTGGTAATTACTGAAGTTTTTCTGCAATTGATTAGCCTCTTCCACTTTTCGCAATTGAAACATTTCAAAATGATATTCTCCATCATCAGAGCTAACTTTCAAAATTAATCCCGGTAATCCCGAAAATTTATAAGGTCCGGAATTAACAGGAATTTCAGGCGCATACAATGCTGTCCACTCTCTCCCATCCAATTTGATTTTCGCTTCATAAGTGGTGTAGCCATTCCATTTCGATTTTTTTTGTTTTGATAAGATCCAATTGTCGGGAATTTTTTCCTGAAAAAAATAGTGTAAATCGCAAAACTTACCATAATATTTTAAATTTGATTTATTGGCTAAAACGCTAAAATTCAGATAAGTATCTTCATCAAGCCTTTTTATAGAATCGGACTGAACTGTAACAGGTGAAAACTCGCTTGTGTTTCCCGAAATTTGCAGTTTCATATATTCAGTTCTGATGGTTTTAGCATCAGTCTTTGGTTGAAAATTAACTTTATAAATAACTTCAATATTCTGTGAATACAAAAAAGCATGACACAATAAAACAGGCAATAAGAAAAATAATCTGATCATCATAGGAGTTCTTTTGGATAATTAAAAAGCTTAACAAGAATATCTTTATAGATCAAACTTTTTGAATCTTTACGGGTATTCAAATGTTCATATTTCATAACAAAATTAAATTCCTGACATTTTTTGGGCAGGTAAATATTGATATTATCTTCATCTGAACTTGAGACAATTTCATATTCCGGCAAAGTGATATTCAATTTATCTCGTGCTTTAACTAATTCCGACAAAAAGAAATGTTGAGAAAATGAGGTGTACCCATTACAGGAATAGGTGGCAATGTCTTCTTTGACATAATTTTCATAAAAATAACGAAGCATTTGTTGTTTAAAATCGGTATATTTATTTGTGTTTGCAGTCATTAACAGCGCACCCAACCAACTGTATTTCACAACCCTTTTCAATCTTTTTATGGCTTCAGTATCACTGTTGGACGCATGTATTTCTGATAAATTAACCTTTTTCATTATTTCCGCCAAATGCAGTTCGGAGGTTCTTCTGAGTAGGTTAAAATTAGCCGTTTCTTTTGCTCTGTTATATTCTTTTGATTTTTTATGAGAATCTCGGTTTAAATGATAGTAGACATAATCGTAAATTTCCTTTTTATCTCCGTTAAAATCTACTGATTCTCCATCGTATAAAAATATTTCGAGCAATTCTTCAGGTTCTAAGAAATTTTGGAACTCTAATTTTACTCCAGTTTTATCTTTAAAAATTATTTCTGATGGAACATTGCGTATTTCTTTTTTGTTGCTTTTTTTGATCATAATTGCTTCATTATTGCTAATCACAAAAAGATCTTCAGCACCTTTATTATAAATAATAAGATTTTGAGATTGAAAGATAACAATAATAAATAGGAAGATTAAACTAATAATCCTCCTAAATATTATTTTATTATAAAAATATAACACCTTATTTATTATGGTTGCAGACCTGTTCCGTCTGGTGTATTTGCTTTTCTCCATGCGCTACAACCTTGCGAACATGCTTCAGCCGAAGGAGCTTCCCAAACAAGTGGCTCTAAACCCGTATGTCCAACACCACAAGTGCATTTCCCACTTCCAAATACACTTTGCATTTCTTCTCTCGAAAGTTTTTTTAGATTTTTCATAAAATAATTTTTAATGATTTTGTGTCATTATTGACAATTCAAAACTAAAAAGGCTTCTTTAAACCAAAGGTAAATAAAAGTTTCTTTTTTTGGTAACTTTTGTTTTTTTAACTTTTTACAAAATATACTATGACACTCGGTACCAAACTTCGTAATCTGCGAACAGATAAAGGCATCTCTATGAAAGAGTTTGCTACACAGATAGATATTTCAAAAACCGCTGTCGTAAAATGGGAAGCAGACAAAGCCAAACCAAGTTTGGATAACATTATCAAAATATGCAATTTTTACCGTATCGACATCTATGAACTCTTAGAAAATGTTTCTAATGTGGTTAGTATCTGTCACCGTGTCGTTGTCTAAACTGATTAAGAGGATCATTGGATTTTGATAAACTTCATACGCTCTTTATAGTTCTTGATATCGTCTTCACTTGTCATACCATGCCCAATTATAGTGGTTTCATTGAAAACAAACTCTTTATTGTTTAATCTAAAAAATGTTTTTTTTGCAATATTTTCAATCGGTTCTAATCCAATTTTTTTTCGATTTTCATTAGTTCTTTCTTTTATTTTGATGATATTTTCATTTCTTTTCTCAGGAAAGTAAAAATTTTCAGAAACATAACAACAGTCAATGTTGGAGCCATTTCTCTTAAAGCCTTGGCTACTGTCAATCAGTTCAAATTCATGTACTAAGAATGCGTTGAAAGTATACGACGGCATTCCTCCATTATTTAGATCAATTAGAAAAGCAGCGTGCTCAGGTATGATTTTTCCAGCATTAAGGGCATCATTTAATATTTTCGTGAAATTAACTTGCTGCGGGCTGTACAAGTTACCTGCCAACTGATGCCAAATAATGTAATAAAATTGATGAAAAAAATCCTTAGAACTTTTTCCGATTCCTATATCGTACTCATTGGGAAAACCATATTTTTCGATGAGTTGAACAAGTCTTGTCGATGTTAAACTATCTCCGGCTGTCATTTCTTTTCTATATTTTTCGTAATTGCCTCCTGACAGCCTCCTGTATTTTTGATCAATAATAAATAAGGAATCCAATACTTTTATTAGATCCGTATTAAATTTTTTATTACACTTTTTTCTACTCAGTAGCTGTGAATTTGCAGTTAGAAAACCGTCTTCAAAGTCAAAATTTAAACAATCTAATTGTTGAATATGTTTTTTTACCGTCTTCTTATCCTTCCTTTTGATGGCAACTTGCAAACTGTTATAGAGATCTTTTGCGTTGGGCTCTTTGTTCAAAGAAAATGCTTTCTTATAATAGTAATTGGCAGAATCTAATTTACCTTTTGTAATGGTATTTTCAGCTGACACAATGTTTTTGTAATACTCCTTCAGCATTGGATTGTTAAGCTCTGCCTTCTGAGCATAACATAGAAATCCTACGACAGTTGCTAAAATAAGATATATTGATTTCATATAATTATAAAAAATGAAAAAAATATCGTCTCGTATCTTGACGAGACGATAAACAATTGTTTATGGCTCGAGTATACATTCAGTAATGCTCCATTTTTCTCCTCGATATTGCATTCCCCCTGGAGTTCGATAATCACTTGTCCAAGTTACAACACTTGTCGTTTCGGTAAGATCAACATCACATCTTTCACCTCCTCCGGTTACATTCGGATCATTACCACCCATTACTGTATTTAATTTCACATTCCCAAGTTTAAAGCTCTCCAACTTTTCTAATGTTTTCATAAAATAATTTTTAATGATTTTGTGTCATTATTGACATATCAAATGTAAAAAGAGGAATTATATCAAAAGTAATAAATTCATTGTATTTTTTTTGCAAGTTTTTGTATGCAATTGTACAAATATGTACATATGTCTAAACTAAAATCCAATGGTTAAGGAAAAACTCCGCAAAATCCGTATTGATAAAGGCATGTCACAAAAGCAATTAGCAGCTGCATTGCCCACAAATGTTTCAAATTATTGCCGCAAAGAGTCGGGTGATGTGCGTATCACCAAGCAAGAATGGGAAAAATTCGCTCAAGTTCTTGAGGTTTCTTTTGATGAAATATTTGAGGAGGACACTCCCGCTATTTCTATAAATTATGAAAATTCTACTATTGCGGAAAACTCAGGAAATTTCAGTACCTATCACAATATTCCAGAATCTATAATCAAAAATTTAAAGGATTTTATAAAACATTTGAAAGAAGAAAATTAGCAACTTCGGACTGAAATCAGGCTATTACAGGAAAAGAAGGGATAGCATGGGGTTGGTTTCCGATTTATCACGAGACACCAAAGCCCGCTCAGAAACCTGATTTAATAGAACTGTAAATTTACCAGTCCAAGACACCAATTACGAATCATCACCCCCTTCAAGTGATGATTTTTTTGTTTTAAAACCAATAAACTTGTAGTTTACTACAATATACTTAGTATAATATTATCCTTATTTTATTATGAAAGAATGATAATTGGGATTAAAATTGTACATTTGCAAATAATTAGTATATTATTAAACTATTAATGAATTACGAGTTATTAAAAAATGTCATTGATCTTGTTCAGGAATTTGAAGAAGAAAACACACAGCCATTAAAGTATCAAAATAATGTCAAAGGATTTCAGGAGTGGATTACGGACCGGGAAACCAATAAGCCGGAACCGCAATGGGAAGGGAAAGAATTGGGCAGAAGTGCGGAAAGTGTGATCAACACGCTCATTGTCCACATGAACCGGTATGCAAAAAGTTATTCAAAATCTGTGATTCACGATTCGGAATTCTCCACACAGGAAGATTTCATTTATCTGATCAACCTGAAAGCTTTCGGAGCGATGTCGAAAATGGAACTTATTAAGAAAAATATCCACGAAAAACCTGCAGGTATGCAGATCATTAACCGGCTGATTGCAAACGGCTGGGTAACACAAACGACATCGGAAAAAGACAAAAGGAGCAAAGTCATCAGCATGACTGCCGCAGGTGAAAAAATACTGCAGGAACATATGGATAAAATCCGGAAGGCCACGCAAATTGTCACCGGAAACCTGAATGATACGGAAAAAATGGAACTGATCCGGCTGTTAACTGCGCTGAATGATTTTCATCTTCCGTTGTATCAAAAAAATATTCCGCCGGAATTACTTCTGGAAGAAGCTATAAAAACCTCAGAAAAGAAAGAAGAAAAAGAATGAAAATAGCCATTATTGGAGCCGGATTTTCCGGGCTTTCCGCCGCTGCTTATCTCGCCAAAGCAGGACATAAAGTTCATGTTTTCGAAAAACACAACCAACCTGGAGGCCGCGCACGACAGTTTACGACAGCAGAAGGCTTCGTGTTCGATATGGGGCCCAGCTGGTATTGGATGCCGGATATTATCGAGAATTTTTTTCAGGATTTCGGCCGTACCACTTCCGATTTTTTTGAACTCATTCCTTTAAATCCGCAGTTTGAAATGGTATTTTCAGACGGAATTACAGCAATTCCCGCAGATGATGAGGAAATGAAAAAGCTATTTGAAGAAATGGAACCCGGTGCTGGCGAAAAACTGGACGCTTTCATGAAAGCTGCACAGTTCAAATACGAAGAAGGAATGGGGAAATTCGTGATCCTTCCCTGCCACAGCTGGCTGGAATTTGCTACTCCGCAGATTGCGCAAAATGCATTGAAGCTCGATCTTCTAACCAATTTCCGGTCGTATGTAAAGAAATATTTCAAGCACCCCAAGCTGAGAGCACTGATGGAATTCCCGGTCATATTTCTTGGTGCATCGCCGGAAAAAATACCCGCCTTATACAGCCTGATGAACTACGGAGGCTATGCTCTCGGCACCCATTATCCGCAAGGCGGTTTTTATAAACTGGTGGAAGCTATGGAAAGTGTTGCCGCAGAAGCAGGAGCTCAGTTTTATTATAATGCCTGTGCAGAGAAAATTAAAAGTGATGAAAAAACCGTGAAATCCGTTACCATTAACGGTACAGATTATGAATTTGATGCGGTAATCGGCGCTTCAGATTATCATCATACCGAAAGTTTGCTCGAAGATACTCATGCCAAAAACTATCCCGAATCGTACTGGAAAAAAAAGACTTTTGCTCCTTCGTGTCTTATTTATTATCTCGGTTTCAATGAGAAAATTCCGAATTTAAAACACCACACCCTGTTTTTCGAACATGATCTCGATGTCCATATTGATGCTATTTATAAGGATAAAAAATGGCCGGAAGAGCCGCTCTTTTATGCCTGCTGTCCTTCCAAAACGGATCCTTCCGCCGCTCCGGGAGAGAAAGAGAACCTTTTCTTATTGATGCCTTTAGCCACAGGAATTGAAGATCACGAATCCTACCGTGAAGAATATCTGAGCAGGATGCTTCGCCGTGTTGAAAAACTCACCGGTGTGAAGGATTTACACACCAAAATCGAATATAAAAGAAGCTACTGTGTTTCGGATTTCATTCAGGATTATAACGCCTATGGCGGTAATGCCTACGGACTTGCCAATACGCTCTCTCAAACTGCGGTACTGAAACCCAAGCTCCGGAACAAAAAATTGAAAAACCTGTTTTATGCAGGACAGCTCACCGTTCCCGGCCCCGGCGTTCCTCCGGCGATTATTTCAGGGAAAATTGTGGCCACAGAAGTTAATAAATTACAAAAAAAACAATATGAAAAAACTATTTGACGAACTCTCGACCGAAGTGAGCAAGAAGACCACGCGAAAGTACAGCACCAGTTTTTCGCTTGGAATTCTCGCCCTGAAACCGTCCATCCGGAATGCGATTTATGCCATCTACGGCTATGTAAGGTTGGCGGATGAAATTGTAGACAGTTTTCACGGATACGATAAAAAAACGTTACTGGAACGGTTAAAAAAAGAAACCGAAACTGCGTTACAGGAAGGCATATCTCTGAATCCGATTCTCCATTCGTTTCAGGACAGCGTGAAAAAATATACGATTGATGAATCGCTGATCTGGCATTTCCTCCACAGTATGGAAATGGATCTGGAACCTCTGCAATACACTTCTAAAGAATATGAGCGATACATTTACGGTTCTGCAGAAGTAGTCGGGCTGATGTGTCTTCAGGTGTTCACAGAAGGGCGGAAACACCAGTATGAAGAGCTGAAACCTTATGCACAAAAACTGGGATCGGCTTTTCAGAAAGTCAATTTCCTTCGGGATCTGAAAGATGATTATCATGTATTGGGACGAACGTATTTTCCGAATATCGAACTCAGTATTTTCGACGGGCAAACGAAGGATGAAATTGAAAGAGAAATTGCAAGCGAGTTTAAAGAAGCGCTTTCCGGAATCCGAAGACTGCCTTCTTCTTCCCGATTCGGGGTTTATCTTGCATACAAATATTATCTGGAACTGTTCAGAAAAATAAAGAATAAGTCGCCTGAAAAAATCATGGAGGAACGCATCAGAATTCCCAATTATCACAAACTTTCACTTACGCTGAAAAGTTATATCCGATACAAAACCACCATGTTATGATGAACTTTGCCACGCTTTGGATTTGCTTTGCTTTATTGGGTTTTCAGTCATCGACAATGGAAACGGATCTTTCGCAACTGCGTAAAAATTATACGAAAGTGGTGGAAGACAAAAAACTTTGTGACAGGCTCATTCAAACCCTGGAAAAACAAAATAACAGTGCGACACAAGTGGCGTATCTGGGAGCTTTGCAAACCATCTGGGCGAAACACACTCCCAATCCTGTTTCTAAACTCTCCACTTTCAGGCGTGGAAAAAACAATCTGGAAAAGGCTGTAAAAAGCGAACCAAATAATATAGAAATCCGCTTTCTGCGCCATTCGGTACAGAAAAATATTCCTAAATTTCTGGGGTATTCGGAGCATATAGAAGAAGACAGACGCTTCCTTCAAAAAAATAAACACCAGGTACCGGATCCCGATCTGAAAAATCTTATAGAAGAAACTTTACTTTTAAAAAATACATAAAATGCTGATCAATATCCTCACCGTTATCACCGTATTTATTCTGATGGAAGGCGCTACCTGGCTGATTCACAAATACGTCATGCACGGTTTTTTGTGGATACTTCACCGGGATCACCATGACCACAGCAGCGATGGAGCTTTCGAGCGAAACGATTTATTTTTCGCCATTTTCGCCCTTCCCACGATTGCGCTCATGTATTTCGGATCGCTCAACGGATTTAATACACTTTTCTATATAGGCCTTGGAATTATGCTGTACGGGATGGCGTATTTCTTCGTTCATGATATTTTTATTCATCAGCGCTTCAAAGCATTGACCCACACCAAAAATCCTTATTTTCTAGCATTGAGAAGGGCACACAAACAACACCACAAACATCTGGGAAAAGAGGATGGAGAATGTTTTGGATTTCTTATCGTTCCGCTGAAATATTTTAAAATGTACCGAAAAGCCAAATCATGATGAAAGAATACACCTATTTACTCGTCCTTTTTTTCACGATCATCATTTGCTTTATCGCTTCTTTCGACCGGCGCATCCGGTTTTACCGGTATTTTGGGATTTTCTTACTGGCAGTCACGGTGGTCGCCATCCCTTTTATTCTCTGGGATATTTGGTTTACTGCGCACGGTGTCTGGTGGTTTGATACTCAGTATACTTTGGGAATTACCTTCTGGGGGTTACCGATGGAAGAATGGCTGTTCTTTTTTCTGATTCCGTTTTCCTGCATTTTCACGTATTACTGTATCGAGAAGTTTTTTGACATCAGCTGGGCCAATATTTTTAACAATTTGATTGTGTTCGTAGCAGTGATTATCTGTTCAGTTATTGCCCTGATTCATTATGATAAAATTTATACGCTGGTGACTGCGGTTGCCACAGTTGCCACGCTTATTTACCTTCATTTTATTTCAAAAAGAGAATGGATCGGAAGTGCTTCGCTGGTTTTCACCATCCTTATGCTGGGCTTTTTTCCGGTGAACGGTGTGCTCACTGGCACAGGTTTGGATTCTCCGATTGTCAACTACAACCCGGGTGATTTTCTTGGAATCCGAATTCTGACCATTCCCGTGGAAGATGCCGTTTATGGCTACACTCAGTTTTTATGGGTACTGTACTTCTTCAAAAAAATTAAAAAATTATACTATAATGAAAAAGATTCCCATATTCCTGATATTAGTGAGCGCACTGATCCTGACGGCATCATGCAATTCCATTCCTGAAAAAGCTGAACCAGTGACGAATTTCCAGAAAGACCGCTATCTGGGAACCTGGTATGAAATCGCCAGATTTGATTTCAAGCACGAAAGAAATATGAACAACACCATTGCGCAGTACAGCCTTAACGATGATGGAAGCATTCGTGTTCTGAACAGCGGTTACAATTACAAAGAGCAAAAATGGAAACAGGCCGAAGGCAAAGCGAAATTTCGCGGAGACGAAACGGTAGCCGCTTTAAAAGTCAGTTTTTTCGGGCCGTTTTATTCCGGGTATAATGTGATTGCGTTGGATGAAAATTATCAATACGCTTTAGTGGCCGGCAAAGACTTGGATTATCTCTGGATCCTTTCCCGCACACCTGCCCTTCCTGAAAACATTAAAAACGATTACGTGAAAAAAGCGCAGGAAGTGGGTTATGACACTTCGCGGTTCGTCTGGGTAGAGCACGATAAGAAGAATCCGAATTTGAAATAGCTTTCAATAGAAATCCTATCTCCCCAAAACGTACACCGCCGGAATTTTATGAAGTTGCGGCGGTTGTTTTTTCCATTGTTTTATCGTCCGTGTTTTGATGAATTCGCGAGAAGGATGGTTGATATTGGCGGCGATACAAAGCTTCGTGTCCGGAGAAAGGATGTTGCAAAGGTCTTCAAAAAGTTGCAGATTCCGGTACGGCGTTTCCATGAAAATTTGAGAAACTCCGGTTTTATGTGCCTGATTTTCAAGCCAGATAATTTTTGATTTTTTTTCTGATTTATCTATCGGAAGATATCCGTGAAACGTAAACTGCTGTCCGTTGAATCCACTGGAAATTAAAGCAAGAATAATAGAACTTGGCCCATTTATCGGGATGACCTGAACATCATTCTCATGACACCAAGCCACCACAGTATTTCCAGGATCCGCGATACAGGGCAAACCCGCTTCTGACAACAACCCGAAATCTTGGCCTTTTTTTAACAAAACAAAAGCTTCCTGAAGTAATGCAGGATCGGCATGTTTGCCCAAAAGGAAAAACTTAAGATCCGGCTGCTTTTTCTCTGGACAGTAAAACCGGATCACTTTTCTGGCCGTCTTTTCATTTTCCACAAAGAAATAATCCGTTTTCAGGATATATTCCCGAATTACAGGTGCGAAATAAGACAAAGGCGTTTCTTCGGAGAGATATGCGGGAAGGAGAAATAACATAGCGTTTTCAGGATAATTACCGGTTAGCAACGGAAGTATGAAGTTTATGTTTTAATTGTTCAGAAGCGTGATCCAGCATCTGATATACATTCTCAAAATCTTCCATATCTCCCCAATACGGATCGGGAACATTTTCATCTTTGCCCAAACCTGCAGCATCCATAAACAAGGAAATTTTCCGACGCTGGCTGTCGGTTTTTGCCATCTTCGAAACGTCCTGATACACCGACTGATCCATGCACAGAATCAAATCGAATTCATCAAAATCCTGATCTGTAACCGGCCGCGAGCGCTGATCCGAAATATTAACATCGTGATTTTTCCCTATTGCAATCGCACGATGATCCGGCAGTTCGCCCTGATGCAAATCAATCGTTCCTGCACTGTCCACTTTAAAGTCCGATGAAAGTTTCTTCTTCAGTATTCCTTCGGCTAAAGGGCTTCTGCAGATATTTCCCAGACATACCACTAAAATTTTCATACTCATTGGTGTTTATACCGGCTAAAATAAACAAAAATGAAGAATATCGCTATTCTTCACTGTTGTCTGTTTTTCTGTCAGATTAATGTTTCAATTTTTCTGTCAGTTCCTTCACGTATTTTTTTATTTCCTTGTCTATTTTAGACACATCTTTTATGGTTTCGCAGGCGTACATGACGGTAGAATGGTCTTTTCCGCCCATTTCTTCTCCAATTTTGGTGAAGGTTGCATTGGTATATTCCTTAGCGAAATACATGGCCAGCTGTCGCGGCAAAGCAATTTCTCTTTTTCTGGTTTTGGAAAGCAACTGATCGCGCTGAATTCCGAAATATTCGCACACCACTTCCTGAATATAAGGAATGTTGATGACTTTTTTCTTGGTAGAAGCAATTTTGCTGATGGTTTCTTTCAGCAGTTCCAGCGTAAGTTCTGACTTATAAACGGTGGAATAGGCGATCACGGAATTGATGACTCCGATTAAATCTCTTACACTGCTTTTCACTTCGTTGGCCAGAAAATCCAGCATATCTTCAGAAAGTGAAATTCCGTCGCGGCTGAGTTTGTCGATAATAATTTTTCTGCGGGTATCGAAATCAGGTGCTTTTATTTCAGCGGCAAGTCCCCATTTGAATCTGGAAACAATACGCTCCTGAATATCCATAATGTCCACCGGAGCACGATCGGAGGTCAGAATAATCTGTTTTCCGTTTTGGTGCAGATAATCGAAAATATGGAAGAAGCTGTCCTGTGTTGCAGATTTTCCTGAGAGAAACTGGATATCATCAATAATGAGAACATCCACCATCTGATAAAAGTTAGCAAATTCTGTCTGTTTATGCGCTTTGGCAGCGGACACAAATTGCTGGATGAATTTTTCTGAAGAAAGATAAAGCACTACTTTGTCCGGAAAACTGCTTTTCACTTCCAGTCCGACGGCGTGACTCAAATGCGTTTTTCCAACACCGTAACCGCCATGCAGAAAAAGTGGATTGAACGCCGTAGAGCCCGGTCTTTTGGCGATTGATTTTGCTACAGAAGAAGCAAATTTATTGCTTTCGCCTTCCACATAATTATCAAAAGAAAAATCAGCTTTCAGATTGGAATCGATATTCACTTTGGGAATTCCCGGAACCGTGAAAGGGTTCACGAATTTCTGGGCGGAAAAATGTTGTGGTACTGTTTCCTGCACTTTTGGTGTAGGTACAGACTGACCTTTTACATTTACTGTAATCGGTTTTTCTTTTCCAGCAGGTTTGTTTTCCATCACCTGATACCAGAGTTTCACCCCTTTTCCGATGTATTTTTTCAGCGCTGCAGAAAGCAAAGACAGATAGTTGTCTTCAATGTATTCCTTATAGAAATCACTTGGCACCATCAGGGTCAGGTTGTTATCAACCAAAGAAACAGGCTGCACTTTATCGAACAGCAGATCGAAGGAATTTTCAAGTTTTTTCAGGTTGGAAGTGTTTTCTGCGGCATTGAGATTATCCCTCATAAACTGAAGGCATTTCTCCCAAATCAATACTAATTTTTCATCCATTTTCTAACTTCAATTTATCATCGGGATTATTAATTTTTATCGTGAAAGCAAAGATGATCAATTTAATTATTAAAAAAAAACCATTGCGCTCTTGATTATTTAAAAATATATTTGTATGTATAATAATACACTTAAAATGATACACACAACACACACATTACGAGTACGTTATGCAGAAACTGACCCTATGAAATACGCTTACTATGGCAACTATGCAGCGTACTTGGAGGTAGCCCGTGTTGAGCTTTTCCGCACCATCGGAATGTCTTATGACGACATCGAAAAAAAGGGAATTTGGCTTCCGGTTTCGGAATTTAAAATTAAATATCTGAAGCCTGCGCTGTATGATCAACCTCTGGAAATTCACACCTTTATTCGTCAGATTCCGGGAGTGAGAATTGTATTTGAATATGAAATTTACAACGAAGCGAAAGAGAAGATTACCGAAGCGGAAACAACCCTTTTTTTCCTGGATTCAAAAGATAACAAAATTATTCGGTGTCCGCAATTCCTGATGGAACTCATCATGAAAAACTGGAAAGAAAGTTGAGAACCAAATCTACTTTTTATTTTTTCACCAGTTCTTTTCTCACCCTGCTCAAACTTTCGGGAGTGACGCCCAAATAGGAAGCCACCATCCATTGCGGAACGCGCTGCAAAATATTGGGATACATTTTTATAAAATTCAGGTATCGCTCTTCGGCAGTTTCCGCGAGCAGTGAATTCACGCGGTTTTGGAGATTTCTGATGTGTTTCTGAAGCAAAAGGTCATTATTGGTAACGGTTTCGGGAAATGACTGATTCAGATTCTGGAAAAAATCAGGACTTAGAAAAAGAACTTCTGAGTCTTCAATCGCTTCGATGTAATAATTTGATTTTTCATTAAAATACAGCGAACTTCTGTCGCTCATCAGCCAACTTTCCGGCGCAAACTGAATGATATGTTCTTTTCCGTTTTTGGCAATCGAATACATCCGAAGCAATCCTTTTTCCACAAAATAGGTGTGGCGGCACACTTCGCCCTCTCTCAGCAACAGTTCCCCTTTTTTTATACTGCGGACGGTATAAAATGAGCCGCACAACGCCGTTTCTGAGCGGGGAATTTCCAGAACTTCCGACAGATAATGCTCAATATTTTCCATAAAAAATCAATTGTTCAATAAAGTAACAAAAAGAAATTTATATTCCGAAATTTTTTTACTATTCTACTTCCATCCTCCTCCCAATGCCCTATAAAGTTCTATCCCCGCCTGCATTTTTGCATATCTTGCGTTGGAAATATTCAGTTCGGCATTCAGTTGGTTCACACTTGCATTCAGTACTTCGAGGTAATTTGCCATTCCATAGTTGACGAGTTCCTGTGAAAATCCTACCGATTTTTCATAAGCTTCCAGTTCCTTAGATTTCAGGCTGATAAAAGCATCCTGAGATTGATACATTTTAATGGCATCGGAAACTTCTTTTCCGGCATTCAAAAGGCTTTTTCTGAAGTTCAGATACGCCCGTTCCTGATTGGCGAGACTTACTTCGTACTGAGTCCGGATTTGTCTCTTATTGAAAACCGGCTGCAATAATCCTCCCACCACATTGGCAAAAATCGAATTCACGCTAAAAAGCTGATCAATTTCCACGGATTGCAATCCTGCACTTCCGGTAATCCGCAATGACGGGTAGAATTGCGCTTTGGCAGCGTTGGTAAGTTCAAAGGCATTCATCAGTTCAAATTCTGCCATGCGAACATCCGGCCGATTGGAAAGCAACTGTGCAGGATAGCCCAAACTGATGGCTTCCGGAAAATTCTGTTGGTTTACCGAACTACGCGTGATTGCCTGCGAAGGTTCACCCATCAGAAGGCTCATGGTATTTTCCAACAATTCTATCTGAACATCCATAGTGATGAGTAGGGCTTCGGCATTATATACTAACGCCTGGCTTTGCTGGACAGCTACTTCGGTAAGGATTCCGGCACTTTTCAGTGCTTTTGTGGTTTCCAGATTTTTATTTCTGATTTTTATGGTTTCGTTGATGATTCTTTTCTGTTCATCAAAAGTCAGCAACTGATAATAAGCATTGGCAACAGCTGCCACCAGATCGCTTTTGATGGCCTGATGCCCTGCAACAGATCCAAGATAAGTGGCCCATTGTGCGCGTTCCTGAGCTCCTAATTTTCCCCAAATATCAATTTCCCAATTCACACTTCCGGTAATATCAAACTGGTGAACATATCTTCTCGCACCAATGATTTGCCCGAATTGTGTGTTCAGCGATTGCGTACTGAAAGTATAATTTGGTCCAACACTTATGGTAGGTAAATAGGCAGCCTTACTCTGTTTAAGGAATGCTTCCGCGGAAACAATATTCTGCAGCGCCATCCTGATATCCAGATTATGATCCAGTGCTTTTGAGATATGATTTTGTAAAACCGGATCTGTAAATATTTCTTTCCAGGAAACGGATCCTAAACTTGTGCTGTCTTGCGGTAATTGATCCGATCTGAACAAGGCTTCCTGCGGAATAATGTTGTCAGGCCTTTCGTAAGGTTTCCGGGCGACACAAGAAGTTAAAATTGCCAATGCACCCAGCGTAGCCGCTATTGATGATCTGTTTTTCATATTTTTAATACCCATTAAATGTACCACTGCATTATTCATTCAAGTTTATTTTTTCTGCTTTCACAGGACTTATTTTTTCCTGAAGCCATTGGAAAATAACATATAATACAGGAATGGCCAACACTCCGAAGAACGTTCCGATGAGAAGTCCGGCAGCAGCTCCCGTCCCGATGGAACGGTTACCAACAGAACCGATTCCTGTAGCAAATACCAGCGGAATCATTCCGAAAATAAAGGCGAAAGAGGTCATCAGAATAGGACGCAGTCTGGCTTTCGCAGCATTCACGGCGGACATAGCGATGGATTCTCCATGATGCCTTCTCTGAACTGCAAATTCCACAATGAGGATGGCATTTTTACCCAAAAGTCCAATCAACATGATAATCGCAATCTGGAAATAAATATTGTTTTCCAGCCCAAACACGCGCTGTCCGAAATAGGCTCCAATAACGCCTAATGGCAGTGAAAGAATCACTGAAAAAGGCAATAAATAGCTTTCGTATTGCGCTGCCAGAATAAAATACACAAACAAAAAGCTGAGAAGAAATACCACATAAGTTTGTGAACCTGCTTTCATTTCTTCTTTTGAAAGCCCGGTGAATTCTACATCATAATCGGCAGGAAGATTTTGGGCGGCCACTTCCTGAACAGCTTTTATGGCATCACCGGTGGAATATCCGGGGTTACTAGATCCACTGATTCCTACGGAAGTAAATAAATTATACCGCTCCAGCGACTGTGGCCCGAAGGATTTTTTCAGCGTAACAAACTGGGAAATTGGAGCCATCGCTCCGGAATTGGTTTTCACAAACAATCCATTAAGACTCTCCGGAGATTGCCTGTCTGCAGGCAAAGCCTGAATCATCACCCGAAACTGCTTTCCGTATTTTGTGAAATCTGAAGAATAAATTCCACCGATATATCCTTGCATCGTACTCAGGATATTATTCAGAGAAACACCGCTTTCCTTTGCCCGGGGAACATCAACAACCATTTCAAACTGCGGATAGTTGGTATTGAAAGAAGAAGAAGCAAACTGAATTTCCGGACGCTGCATCAACGCTCCGATGTAATTCTGAGTTACAGTGTTCAGTTCTGTGATTTCACCTCCGGATTTATCGAGAAGTACAGCAGAAAAACCGTCGCTTTGTCCAAATCCAGGTACACTTGGTGGCGAGAAAAATATAATTTTTGCATCGGGATATTTGGAAGCAATACCAAAAAGCCTTCCGGTAATTTCATCCACACTTTGTCCGTCTTCTTTTCCTCTTTCGTCAAAAGGTTTTAGCCGAACGAAAGCCTGCCCAACATTGGATCCCTGACCTGACATAAATCCACGGCTTGCTGTGAAAGTAACATTCAGAACGCCGGGAATTTTTCTGGCTTCTTCCTGAAGATCTTTCAGTATATTGTAAGTTCTTTCCATGGAAGCTCCGGGAGGAAGTTGCACATCTGTAAAGATAATTCCACGGTCTTCCTTAGGAATAAATCCTGTCGGCATGGTGGAATTCGCCCACCAAAAGGTAAGTCCGCCGGCTGCAAATATTAAAATAGTAACCCATTTGTGCCTCAACAAAAACCCGACGGAATGACCATATTTTTTGATAGTTGCATTAAATCCTACATTAAATTTTGTAAAGAATTTCTGCATGATGTTCATGTTGGAATACTCTTTCTGATGATGCGCAGGAGGTTTCAGAAACATCGCACACAACACCGGACTTAGGGTAAGTGCATTCACTGCAGAAATTAAAATCGCAATAATCAACGTAATTCCGAACTGCTGATAAAAAACTCCTGTTGGACCTTGCAGAAACGTTACGGGAATAAAAACGGCTGCCATCACCAATGTAATAGAAATAATGGCTCCGGTAATTTCATCCATTGCTTCTATGGTCGCTTTTCTGGCATCAGCAATACCCTGTTCCATTTTCGCATGAACGGCTTCCACTACCACAATAGCGTCATCCACCACAATGCCAATGGCCAAAACTAATGCGAAAAGAGTAAGCAAATTGACAGAATATCCCAATAAATTCAAGAAGAAAAAAGTACCAATAATAGAAACCGGAACTGCAATCGCGGGAATAATCGTGGAACGGAAATCCTGAAGAAAAATAAACACCACCAGGAAAACCAGAATAAACGCTTCTATTAAGGTGGTAATCACTTTACTGATTGAGGCTTCCAGGAAATCATTGGTATCAAAATTAATGCTGTATCCGATTCCTTCGGGCAATGTTTTTTCAGTTTCGGTCAAAAAAGTTTTAATTTCTTTGATAATCTCCTGAGCATTAGAACCCGGAGTTTGAAAAATACCCATACTTACAGAACGTCTCCCGTTGTTCTCTCCGATTCCGCCATAAGAAAGCGCATCAAGCCTGATATCGGCCACATCTTTCAACCGAAGATAATCTCCATTTCCGAGGGCACGTATAATAATATTTTCAAATTCTTCTACTTCATTATATTTTCCTTGGTAGGTAATCACATATTGAAAAGAACTTCCGCTGTTTTCTCCTAATTGTCCCGCTGCAGCTTCTCGGGATTGTTCATTAATCGCGTTTGAAACCTCTAAAGGTTCCAGTCCGTACGCTGCCATTTTTGCCGGATCCAGCCAGATTCGCATCGCATAGGTTTTTCCTCCGAAAGCCATTGCATCTCCTACTCCGTTCACTCTTTTCAGTGCCGGAATAATATTGATATTCATGTAATTCTGAAGCCAAACCTCGTTGAGATCAGGATTGGAAGTATAGAAGGAAAGAAACATCAGCGCACTCGTCTGTTGTTTGTTCACCTGCACACCAGAGCGGGTAACTTCCGAAGGAAGAAGAGGCATGGCGCGCTGCACCTGATTCTGAACATTTACGGCGGCAATATCCGGATCTATTCCCTGTTTAAAGAAAATCTGAATACTGGCTGAACCGTTATTTAAGGCAGTAGACGAAATATAATCCATCCCCTCTACTCCGTTGACTTGTTCTTCAATAGGAATGATGACACTGTTCATCACCGTTTGGGCATTGGCTCCGGTATAGTTCGCTGAAATACGTACCGTTGGCGGCGCAATATCCGGATATTGTGTTACCGGAAGTGACACTAATCCAAGTATTCCCAAAATTACAATAAGGATGGAAATAACAGTGGACAATACCGGCCGGTCTATAAATCTTTTTACCATAACAAATTAAAATACAGGTTGAATGGCGTTGATAATATCATCAAATTTCTTAGGCTGCGATTTCACCGGCATCCCGGGTTTCAAAGTCCCCACTCCTTCAGCAACAACTATTTCACCTTTCGCAACGCCTTCTTTTATCACCACCATATTATTCACGCGGTCTTCCACGCTAATTACTGCACTTCTTGCAGTATCCTGTTCCACTTTATAAATATAAACCAAACCTTGCTGTTCATAAGTTGCACTTTCAGGAAGCACCAACACATTATCATACGCAATCGGAATTCTGACGGTTCCGCTGTTTCCGTTACTTAGTAATTTCTGCGGATTAGGAAATGAAACCCGAAACTGAATACTTCCCGTTGCCGGATCTATCTGTCCTGTTACTGCTTCTATCCGGCCTTTTTCAGAATATACGTCACCATTGGCCAAAAGCAATTCTACCATCGGCATATTTTTCAATTTTTCCGACATCGTGGCTCCGCGCGAATCCAGAAGAAAATCCAGATATTCTTTTTCATTCATCGAAAAATAGGCATATAACATACTGGTATCCGAAACCGTAGTAATGGGAGAAGGATCTCCCGGCCCTACTAAACTTCCGGTTCTTAGGTTGATTTTTCCAATCACTCCTGAAATAGGCGCACGAATAACGGAATAATTGATATTTTCCTGAATTCCCTGAAAATTAGCCTGTGCCTGAGAAACTCCTGCGCTGGCTTGTTGTTTGGCCGCAATGGATTGAGACAACTGTGCCTGAGCTCTGGCCAAATTCGCCTGCGCAGTCTGAAGCTGAACGGAACTGATGATATTTTTACTCACCAAAGGCTGAAGTTTTTCTACTTCCACTTGTGCAGCATTAACTGCGGCTTGTGCTGCTTTCACATTGGCTTCTGCTGCAGTCACGCTGGATCTTGCGGCACCAATTCCGGCTCTTGCAGCCGAAGCATTTTCATTCAATGTATTGGTTTCAATTCTGAAAAGTGGCTGTCCTTTCGTAACATATTGCCCTTCATCGACCAAAACCTGAGTAATGTAACCTTGAATTTTCGCACGCACATCATTATTGTTCCGTCCCTGTATGGTAGTAGGAAAAGTAGAATATCCGGTAACATTTCTGGTTTCTACCACAACAGTCGTGACTGCTTTGGGGCCTTGAGGTGGTTTTTCTTCTTTTTTACAGGCAGAAAGAGACAACATTGCCAGTGCTAAGATGATTATTTTATGATTCATATTAATTTGAAATTTCTTTTAAAGTTTCTCTCAGATTAGAGATATTATTTTCCAATAAATCTTTATACAAATTGAAATTGGCATGATGCTGCTCCCGATCTTGATTAAATTTCTGGAGCTGTTTCACTATCGAAAGTTCTTTTTCCAGACGTTGTACCACCTGTTCGAAGCGGATTTTAATATAATCTTCATTCAGAAAAAAATGGCGTTTTCTTTCATCAGCAAGAGTTATATCCACAATCAATCTTTGAGAAAGCAACAGTTGCAATGAGCCGGAAACAGAACTTTTCGAAGATTTAAAAATATCTACCAATTCATCAAAAGTAATTCCTTTTCTTTCAAAATCGAAAATTAGAAAAGAATAAATTTTGGCTGCCAATGGCGGAAGATGGTACACTTCGATATAATATTTTACCATTTCCAAATAGATGGATTCATTGATTTCAAAAGGGCCTAATAAAGTTCTGGAATGCATCACAGCGCAAAGATAAAAAATTAGTTCGTTTTTTAGCGAACCAATTTCGATGATAGATAAAAAAAATAGGTGATTCTCAGAAATCTACACTGAATTATTCCAGAAAAACTCCGGTTGTTCTTTTCACTTCTTTGATGGTGAAAGAACTGTGCGTACTTCCAATATGTTGCAGACTGGTGAGTTTGGTTACCATAAATTCCCGGTATTCCTGAAGATCTTTCACACAAATTTTCAAAATATAATCGTAATCGCCGCTCACATGGAAACATTCCAGTACTTCCGGAAATTCAATGATTTCCCTTTCAAATTGGGTGATGTATTCCTTTCGGTGTTGTGCTAATTTTACATGGCAAAGCGCAATAAAGTTCTTTTGAATTTTTTCTTTGTCTACGAGAGCGACGTATTTTTCAATAACTTTCTGTTTTTCAAGCTTTTTAATTCGCTCAAAAACTGCGGTTACCGACAAATGAAGTTCGCTGGCTAATTCTTTGGTCGTTTTTTTGGCGTCCTGCTGCAGCAAAACCAGTAGTTTTTTATCTTTATTGTCAAGATTCATCCGAAAATATTTTGGTAAAAGTAGGTTTAATCTTTCAAAAATAAATTAATAATCCTAAAAAAATCTATTTACCTGATTTATTTTCTGTATTGAACAAAATTTATTGTTTAAAAGTCTGAAAATAATCACTTTTAAGAAAATTAAAAAAATAGAATAATGATGAAAAAATTCAATGGTGCAGATCAAATTCAGGATCTGCAGTTTTTCGGAGAATTTGGAGGCGTAAATCCATCTATTTCCGACAGTTCCACGTACACTTTTCTTTCCGCTAAAACCATGTCCGACACTTTCGAAGGCAATACGGACGGATGTTATCTGTATTCCCGCCATTCCTCGCCCAGCAACTTATATTTAGCAGAAGCTTTGGCAAAAATGGAAGGAACAGAAAGCGCCAATGTGACTGCTTCGGGAATGGGTGCGATTACTTCTGCACTGCTTCAACTCTGCAAAAGCGGAGATCATATTGTTTCCAGCAGAACCATTTATGGCGGAACGTATGCTTTCATGAAAAATTTTCTGCCTGGTTATAAAATAGAAACTTCTTTTGTTGATATTACTGATTTACACAAAGTTGAAAATTCCATTACAGAAAACACCAAAATACTTTATTGTGAAACCGTGAGCAATCCGCTGTTAGAAATTGCCGATTTGGAAGGTCTTTCAAAAATTGCTAAAAAACACCATCTGAAACTGGTGGTGGACAATACTTTTTCGCCGCTTTCTGTAACACCTCTGCTTTTAGGTGCTGATGTTACGCTTCACAGTCTCACCAAATTCATCAATGGCAGCAGCGATACCGTTGGCGGAGTTTATTGCGGAACCCAAGAATTTATCAATGCTACGAAAGATGTCAATTCCGGAGCGTGTATGCTTTTGGGACCAACGATGGACAGCCTTCGTGCAGCGAGTGTTCTTAAAAATCTGAGAACGCTTCCCATTCGTATGAGAAAACACAGTGAAAATGCGCTGTTTCTCGCTGAAAACTGGGAAAAAGACGGATTGAAAGTGAAATATCCCGGACTGAAAAGTCATCCTCAGCACGAACTTTTTAAAACAATGATGCATGAAGAGTTCGGTTTTGGCGGACTGGTTGCGCTGGACGTGAAGACCGTAGAAAAAGCAAACGAACTAATGGAAATGATGCAGAACGAAAACCTGGGTTATCTGGCGGTGAGTTTAGGTTTTTATAAAACACTGTTCTCAGCATCCGGAACTTCAACCTCATCAGAAATTCCTGAAGACGAGCAAAAAGAAATGGGCTTATCACCAGGACTGATCCGTTTTTCTATCGGTCTGGATCACGATATCGAAAGAACTTATCTCAAAATGAAAACCTGTATGGAAAAGGTGGGCGTTTTGTAAAACAGCTCTATTACAAAAAAAGCCGTCTCTGTTTTGATATTGAGATGGCTTTTTATTTTTATTTTAATTTTGGATCTTAAAATTTGTATTAAAATATTTAACAACTACCAATCTTGGTGCTCTTATTTTGTTTCCATTTTATTTGTGACGGTAATGATTTGTTGAAAATATTTAAAAAATAATGCTTCATACTTGTAATATGTTTGTACATTAGATTATTGTACTAAGGTAAATTTTTTAATCACTACTATTTAAAATAATCAAAATGAAGAAACAAGCCATTACCCTTTTTCTGTTTTTATATTCTTTTTTCAGTTGTCAAAATATGCGAATAGAATATGATTATGAAGTTACAAATACCATATTTAATAAGAAATTCAGTTTTCCTGCCGTACTTATAGTTGATAAAAAGGGACAAAAGATTTATAGTACACAATTCGGAATTATAGATAATGAACAAACTGAACACGAAAATGGCAATGTTTTTTTCTTAATTGAACAAGGAACTTACAATTACGTTTTATATGCTAACAATTCAAATTAGCACATTATCAGCGATGAAATTGAAGGTAAGAAATATCTATTTAGGGATAGTTTTATTCCGATTAACTATCAGATCACCAGTGAAAATAAAATTATTGATAATGTCCAATTAACTAAAGCTGAAGCCGAGTTTAGAGGAAGAAAATACATTATTTGGTTTGATTCTACATCTGGGATTAAAGGAGGGCCTTGGAAGTTTTCAAACCTTCCAGGAATCGCTTATGAAATATATGATGTGGATAATTTATTTCGATGGACTTTGAAAAAAATTAAAAGTACCGAGACAGAGATAGAAAATCCTACTAATAATCAAGAATTCTCAAACCTATTATCGTATAAAGAATATCCAAAAATAAAATATCCATCAGAAGTTTATATTCATCATGAGAACACGGGAGGAAATTATAATAGAATTGAACAAAGTAGAGATGGATTAGAAAAAGTATTCGAATGGGAAAAATAAAATATTTAATGATGTTTGTAAATTGCTTTATATCGCAATTTATTTTATCTCAACAATACGAAATTACTTACGAAGTGGCCTATAAAGCCACAAAAAGCGATACTCTGAAACTAAAAAACTTTTATGTTTTAAAACTTGATTCTGAAAAAAGAGAGTCCATCTTTACATCTTTAAAGTACGAAAATTCGCTAAATATTACAATTTATAAAAATTTTAATCGTAATGAATTTACCAGTTATGAATCAATACTTAACAATAATTATAGTATAAATTATAACTTTAATTATTCGGCTTGGAAACTTGAAAACATTCAAAAAGATATTTTGGGATATTCTTGTCGAAAAGCAATCATTAGCTTTGGCGGACGAGATTGGGAAGCATGGTATACGAATGATATTTCTTTGCAAGATGGACCCTATAAATTTTATGGATTGCCAGGCTTAATTTTAGAGATATATTCTCGGGACGGCGATTACAAATTCACTATGAAAGGACTTATGAAAAAAAACTTAACGGTTTCAAAACCTACAGCAATACCTCTCAATACCATCGCAAAAGAAAAAGAATTCAAATTGAAAATAATTAGTGATCCTGCATCCCAATATAGAAATCAGATGTTACAATTAAAAAGCAACAATATGGGTATTTCAGTTTCGTTCAACGGAAAAGAAATTACACAAAAAGAGACAGAGCAAAGAATTATAAATGACTTTGAAAAATGGAGAAAGGAACACGATAACCCAATTGAAAAAGATCACATCTGGATAAAGTAAGGCAAACTGCACACAAGTAAAACATCGTTTGACTCAATTCACCCTTCTGTCGCATACGTATTAAGCAATTATACCCTGACACAGACCACTTCTCTTTTCTTATTGATCAAAACCGTTCGGGTGGTTTTTCTTAATATCTTGCACTGTTCCGAGGACTTTTTCTTTCAGTGAATCCTGATATTGCTGTAATTTTTCAGCTACTTTTTCATCAGAACTTCCGAGGATTTTTGCTGCCAGAATTCCGGCGTTCATCGCTCCGTTCAGTGCTACCGTTGCCACAGGAATTCCTGACGGCATTTGCAAAATCGACAAAACAGAATCCCAACCGTCAATGGAGTTTGAAGACAAAATAGGTACGCCAATCACAGGCAAAGTAGTACAGCTTGCCACCATTCCCGGAAGATGTGCAGCGCCGCCGGCTCCGGCAATAATCACTTTTAAGCCGCGCTCTTTGGCGGTTTTGGCATACTCAAACATTCTTTCCGGTGTGCGGTGTGCGGAAACTACCGTTAATTCGTAAGGAATGTCGAGAGATTTCAAAAAATCTGCCGCCTGTTGCATTATCGCCAAATCGCTTTGGCTGCCCATGATGATTCCGATCATAATTTTGTTATATTTTTTAACGAGACAATATCTATTGTAAACTAAGATTTCACTTTTATCAAAGATTTAATTCGGATCAGTTTTTCCATCAACTCTTCCCGCGAATCTGCCAGAACATTGATGTGGCCCATTTTTCTTCCGGGTTTTGTTTCGGATTTTCCGTACAAATGAACATAGGTTTTCGGCAATTTCAGGATTTCTTCTATGCCTTCATATTTTGCTTTTCCGGAAAAACCTTCTTCGCCTACCAAATTCACCATTCCTGAAAAACTGAGGGTTTCGGTATCTGCCAAAGGAAGATTTTTCAGAACACGATACATCTGTTCAAACTGCGAGTTGGAGTTTCCTTCCTGAGTTTGATGCCCAGAATTATGTAGCCGCGGCGCAGTTTCATTTACCCATACTTTCCCTTTTTTATCCAGAAAAAGTTCAATGGCAAACAATCCCGGTGAATCAGCTGCTTCGATAAACTGTTGAGCAATTTTATCAATCTGATGCTGAACATCCTCAGAAATATCGCTCGGACAAATATTAAAATCCAAAAGATTCAGCTTCGGATCGGCCACCATTTCCGTGACGGGAAATGTTCTGGTTTCGCCGTCTTCATTTTTGGCTATGATAATGGAAAGCTCTTTATCAATATCTACCAAAGTTTCCAGAACAGAAGGAACATCCCATAATTTCTGTATATCCGCTTCGTTTGTGATGACCTGAACTCCTTTGCCGTCATAACCGCCGGTATTCATTTTTTGAACAAACGGCAACGGAAAATTTGCTTCAGATTTTCGTTGAATCACCTGAAATTCCGGGCTTGGGATCTGATGTTTTTTATAAAATTCCTTCTGAAGAATTTTCTGCTGAATGGTTTTGATGATTTCGGGGCTCGGAATTATTTTGATTCCACATTCCTGAAGTTCAAAAAGCGCATCTACATTCACATGTTCAATTTCAATGGAAACAACATCTTTTCCTTTTCCGAAATTGAAAACCGATTCGTAATCGTTGAAATTTCCTTCAGTAAAATAAGAAATAGAGGAACATGGAGCATCTTTCGCAGGATCCAGAGTGAACCATTCATCATCATATTTCAGCGCATTCTGTATCAACATTCTGCCAAGCTGGCCGCCACCGAGGATTCCTATTTTCATTCTTCTGATATTAATTTTACAAAAATAACAGATAATATGATGTGTACCAAGATTTTTGTAAATTCGGGCATAAATTAGCTTTATCGCTTGCGACACTAAACATGAAAACCACTTTTTATTTATTTTCGGGTCTGCTCATCTTCCTGAGTGTTTTGCCCTTTTCCAAAAACCAGCACTGGATCTTCAGAGTTCCTGAATTTTTGAAAATCCAACTATTCTTTTTTCAGTTGGCAACCATCGTAGCCGGATTTATTTTTCTGGAAAAAAACACGCTGTTCTGGTTTGTTGTAGGAGTACAGTTTCTCCTGATGATTTATCATTTGTACATTTTGATACGCTACACTACTTTCTATAAAAAAACCGTAATGCCTCCTGCAGATGCGGATACTATTTCCATCATTTCCTGTAATATTTATCAGTTTAATCAGGATTTTGAAAGGTTTCACCAACTGATCCGAAAGTATCAACCTGATATTTTCATTACCATGGAGAGCAATGCAGCATGGGAAATGGCCAACCGCAGTCTGGAACAGGAATATCCTTTCACGGAAAAAATTACGTTGGAAAATACCTACGGAATGCATCTGTATTCTAAAATTCCGATTGAAAACTGTAATGTTCATTTTTTTGTTGCCGATGACATTCCGAGCATAGAAGCAAAATTTAAAAACACAAATGGCCGACTTTTTACTGTTTTTGCAGTTCATCCGCCACCTCCCAGTCCTACGGAAGAATCCACCTCTAAGGAACGCGACGGCGATTTGCTGAGCGTGGCTAAAATATGCAGGAAAAACAACATTCCCACTTTGGTGATCGGTGATTTTAATACCGTGGCATGGTCCGACACTTCTATACTTTTCCGGAAAATGAGCAGGCTTATAGATGCGAGAGTAGGCCGCGGAATTCTCGCAACGTTTCACGCTAAATATTGGTTTTTCCGGGTTCCGCTGGATTTATTATTTCACAGCCCGGACATTTTCATCGAAAAACTAAAAACCCTCGAATATATCGGTTCTGACCATCTTCCTATTTACTGTACTTTTCATGTAGATGTCCACCGCCATCAACAGGAAAAAGAAGTACTGCACATCAAAAAGGAAGAAATCAAAGAAGTGGAACAACTGATACAAGAAGGAAAAGAGGAAGAAAGTAGCAACAGAACTCAGGCTTCCTGATTCTCTTTTTCTAAATTAAAAAATCATGACATCTTTCACTATGCTACCTTTCTGTGTGTGTTGAAGCAAATCGGTTTCAATAAAGTTTTTAATTTTTTCTTCATCGCCATTATTTGGAAACAGCAAATGCACGTTAGCACCCGCATCCAAAGTAAAAAACAAAGGTAATTCGGTTTCCTCCCGGAATTTCCAGAGTTTATGAATGACTTCCATGGTTCCGGTTTTCATCAAGATAAAAGCCGGCTCGCTCATCATCATCATGGCGTGAAGGGTGAGCGCTTCGTGTTCAACTAATGTGATAAATTTTTTTAAATCTCCGGATTTCAGAATTTCTTTCATCGGAATAAAATTCTCTTTTGCTTCCTGAAAGCGCCGTTCTGCATAAGGGTTGCTGTTCATCAAACCATGACCAATTGTGGAACTAACGGACTTTTGGCCTTCGTGAATGAGGAGCACCCAATCGTTAAAGTTTTTGAACACAGGATGAACAGCATAGTTAGGATACTGAACGGCGAATAAATCTGAACTTCCTTCCACTTCAGGTGTTTCGCCCCAAACGACTAAGCCGTTATATAAACTCCGGCACGCACTGCCGCTGCCCAGTCTTGCCAAAAAACTTTCTTTTTTTATTCTGAAATCTTCTTCCGTTTTTCCTGAGAAAACTTCATCCAGTTGCATAAGACATTTCGCTATGGCTCCGAAACCGGAGGCAGAACTTGCAATTCCAGAACTGTGGGGAAAGGTATTTTCGGTTTTGATGATATACTTTCCCTGTAAAATCCAGGGCAAATAAGGCTCAATACTTTTGAAATATTTCTGGATTTTTACCGAAAAATTCACTTCTTCATTGCCGGCGAGAAAAGTTTGGACGCAAAAAGGTTCATTCGCCAAAAACTCTATACTGGTGTTGGTTTTGCAATGATTCAAAGTGTAACTGATGCTGGGGTTTGCCGGAATTTGATTCGCATATTTTCCCCAATATTTGATAAGCGCAATATTGCTGGGGCACGATGCAGCAACGCTTTGCGATGAAACCTGAACGTTTTGAATTCCTAAAAACTGGTTTTCCATATATTTTTATTCAGCGTTAATGAGTAAAATCAAACGCAGTTTTGTTTTTATGTTTTATATAATTTTCGAGATGAAAATCAATGCTTTCATTCACAGGAATAAATTCAAAATTGAGAAGTTTCCTGATTTTTTTATTTGAAACCAAATCATTGTTGGACACGGTGTCAAGATTCACTTTGTTCATCATTCGCAACATCGGAAATGCCCAGCCAAAAAGCAAATTCATCAAATATCCCATCGTAAGAATAGATTTTGAAATAACCTTTACAGGCTTCAAATGGAGTTTTTTCCGTACATAATTGGCAACATCTCTGTACTTTTTATTTTCAGAAATAAGAATGAATTTTTCATCGAAAATATTTTTGTCCATAAGCTCAACAGCAATAGTTGCTACATCGCGCACATCAACATAAGCCGCGGTTCCGCGCATGGCAAACGGATATTTCTCAAAACTCCCGAAAAGTTCGCCGCTGCTGCTGTTCCAGTTGCCGCTTCCGATGATGATTCCCGGATTGATGATGGTTACATTCAGGCCTTCTGCGGCCGCACGCCACGCTTCCATTTCTGAAAAATGTTTGGAAACTGCATAATCGGAATGGTCGAGTTTAGGATTGAAATCAGACTTTTCGTCTATCATTCCCTCCTCATTCAGGCCATCAAAAACCGCCATCGAACTTACGAACAGAAATTTCTTTACCGACGAACCTTCACACGCATACAAAAGGTTTTGGGTACCTTCAATATTGGTGTTAAACATTTCTTTTCTTTTCGCAGGATGAAAACTGACTACAGCTGCACAGTGATACACCTCTTCTACTCCATTTAAAGCTGATTCCAGAGAATCCATATCCTCAAAATCGATATCTATCCATTCAATTTTATTAAAAAAATCATCCGGATGATCAGTATAAAATTGATACGAATGACGGACTTCTTTCAGATTGCTTGATTTCCTTTTTGCTGCACGCACCTTTTTACCCCGTTTCAGTAGCTCTAAAACGATCACTCTTCCGAGAATTCCTGTTGCACCCGTAACGAAAATCACAGCAACTGAAAATTGAAAGTTAGGAGTTGAGAATTCATCAAATTTATTTCTTTAAGATCGGTTTATGAAGTGGAACTTCCTAAGAGAAACTCTTCGGCAACACGGTTGAAATCTGTTGGATTTTCCGCTTGCACCCAATGTCCGGCGTTTGGAATGGTCACCAATTGGAAGTTAGGAAACTGTTGTCTGATCTGAGATTCATCCTCAGGAAGAATGTAATTCGATTTTGCACCGGAAACAAAAAGTGTCTCGCCTTCATAAACTCCGGGTTTTATTGCATTGGAAACGAAATCTTCATATTTTTCTGAAAGGGTTTTCAGATTAAATCTCCACGCCAGTTTTTTATCATCGGTCCAGTATAAATTTTTGGTAAGAAACTGAATGACAAATCGTTCCTTAATGAATTGGCTCATCACTTCTTCCACTTCGCTTCGGGAAGTTGCGGTTTCAAAATCGACGCTTTGCAGTGCTTTAATAATTCCCTGGTGATGCGGAGGATACGCTTTCGGACCAATATCTACCACGATGAGTTTATCGACTTTTTCAGGATAATTAATAGCAAACTGCATCACCGCTTTTCCACCCAAAGAGTGTCCCAAAAGATGTGCTTTTTGTATCCCATGATGTTCCATATAACGCAAAATATCTTCCGCCATCACATCGTGCGACATTTCTTCAGAATGAAAACTTCTGCCATGATTCCGAAGATCCATAAGATGCACCGGCATGATTTCGCCGAATTCTTTCCCGAAACTTCCCCAGTTATCAAGCATTCCGAATAACCCATGAAACACCAATAAAGGCGATCCGGATTTTTCTTCTCCGTATATTTTTGAGTGTAAAATCTGATTCATTAAAAAAATTTAAATTTTTAATCTTTGATATTCGTTGGTACATCTTTCCCAATCAAAGTTGGTAAACATTTAATGATTACTTCACTAAATTTTTGAAGTTCCGCATAAAAGTCTTCTTCAAGAAATATTCTTTTCGCCAAACAAATCAATATCTACCGACAACCAAAAAGAGATTTTTTGAAAAAATCCCGAACTGTCATTTTAGATATCATATTTCAAAGTTACAAAAATTACCACACCATCAATCTTTTCAAATAAGCCTGCACCGTATTTTCCATTCCCATGTACAATGCTTCGCCGATGAGTGCGTGACCGATGGAAACTTCCAGCAAATTAGGGGTATTCTCTGCGAAATATTTCAGGTTTTCCAGCGACAAATCGTGTCCTGCATTGATTCCGAGGTTGTATTTCGTAGCTTCTTCAGCTGTTTTGATATAAGGTAAAATCGCTTTTTCTTTATCAGCAGCGTAATTTTTGGCGTACGCTTCTGTGTATAGTTCGATACGATCCGTTCCCGTTTCGGCTGCAAACTTTACCATTTCAGGGTTCGGATCCAGGAAAATGGAAGTACGAATTCCGGCGCTTTTAAATTCAGCAATAACGGATTTCAGGAAGTCCAGATTTTTTTTACAATCCCAGCCTGCGTTGGAAGTAATAGCATTTTCCGCATCCGGAACCAAAGTAACCTGTTCCGGTTTTACCTCCAGAACCATATCAATAAACGGGCGGTGCGGATTTCCTTCAATATTAAATTCGGTATACACCAATGGTTTTAGGTCGTAAACATCTTTTCGGGTAATGTGCCTTTCGTCCGGCCTTGGGTGAATGGTAATTCCGTGCGCACCAAATTCCTGAATTTTCACTGCAGCTTCGATAACACTGGGCAAATCGCCGCCGCGTGCATTTCGGATCGTCGCAATTTTATTGATATTTACACTGAGTTTCGTCATAATATTTTCCGTGGATGTTAAATTTTGACCTGCATGATTTCGAGATCGAAAATTTTCGCAGAAGCCAGAAGATGATCAAAAATATCGGCCTGTATGTCCTCATAATCCTGCAAAGTTGCCTGATTGGCAAAGCAATATACTTCCAGAGGCATGCCCTGCGAGGTAATTTCCAGTTGGCGAACCAACACTACTTCATCCTGATCGATGGATTTATTCTGTTTTAAAAAATTGAGTGCATATTTTCGGAAAACGCCAATATTGGTCAGCTGCCTGCCGTTGATAAGGAATTCTGCATTTTTCATCGTGGAACGTTCCGAAAATATTTCATCGGATTTCAGTTCCAGATAATCAGAAATGAGATTGACTTTTTTCAATTCTTCCAACAGTTCTTCATCAATAAACTTAAATGAATTAATATTGAAAACAATCGATTTTTTAATTCTTCTTCTGTTGCCTTCTGCCATTACCTGCATATTTTTGATTTCGGTAGAAAGCAGGTCGTAGGTAGGCACGGTGGAAATTGTTTTGTCGAAATTGTGAATTTTCGTGGTCAGCAAATTAATATCTTCAATGGTTCCTTCTATGTTGTATTTTGGAATTCCGATCCAATCGCCCACTTTCAGATTTCGGGAAAGCGAGACATGAATTCCGGTAACAAACCCTAAAATGGTATCTCTGAAAATGAGGATAATCACAGCCGTCATGGCAGTCAGACTTCCCCAAATGGCCGATGTGCTGACGCCAAAAATGATCGAAATCGCTAAAAATGAAAAGAGAATTCCGCCGATAATGTTGAGTGTAGAAGTGATGGCCCGAATAGCCGTGATCCGGTAGAAATCGTTTTTCAGAACATAGAATTTCTCGATAGATTTCAAAACTCTTTTGTAAAGCACATACCCTGCGATGATCATGAGAACCGCACAAATGAGTTGCAGCAAATCATGACTATTGGGATGCCTTCCCATTACGGGTTTAATCAATTGTTGAGCAAAACCCAATGCAATAAAATTGGCTACAGAGTTCAACACTTTGCTTTCATACATTGCCTGTATAAGAGGTGTCTTTTTGAATTTCCAATAAAACGCAGAATGAATCAATTTGAAAAGACTTTTAAAAACAAAATCGGCAATGATTACAATCAACACAAAAAACAGCAATTTGGCCGCTATCTGAGAAGTTAGTACTAATGGATCAGGTACATTATCTTTCATAAAATAATGGATCTGTTCGCTTAATGCTTCGAAAAAGCCTTTCGTTTCTTTGAATTCGTCTTTCATAAAAAGCAAAAATAAGAAATCTAATTGTGAATTCTGGACAAAACATGTTATTTAGCTCATAACATCCCTTTTAGAGATCGTTTCCATAAAGACGGCATTTCGTTTATTGCATCCTTTGTACTTAAACACAATGTAAATATTCAAATAAATTATATTTTCTTACCTTGATTATCAATTATTTATTACATTTGTTCGTACATTAACAAATCAAATCCAATTATTATGAGAAAACTTAGCTATCTATTTTTAATGTTTATTCTCTTCAGCCTTACAGGCTGTAAGATGACAGAAGACGAACCGGCACCCTTCACTACACCCAAACCTGTGGCTTTTAAAAAAGGAGTCGTTAACGGAACTGTGTATGCGAAAAACGGAGTGAAAACCATTGGCGGCGCAATTATTTTCACTTTTGATGACAATCACAAAATTCATATGACAACTTCTGGCGCCGACGGAAAGTTTCATCTGGAAGCTCCTGCCGGAAACCGAATTATTCATATCCAAACCGGCGACGGATCTAACTTTCGGACAGAAATTCCTCTGGTCGTAGTGAATAACGAAACTCATACCCTTCCGGCTAGTGTTTCCAAACTCAATCAAATTGCCAATATGGCTTATGTAAAAGGATCTTACGATGAAATAGAGGATATTGTCATTGGACTTGGTTATACGGTTTCTCAGATTTCGTACGACGATTTGAAAAACATGAGTACCATTGCCGCATACGATGTGATTTTCCTGAACTGCGGTTCCAGATCACAGGGGAATTCAGGAACGGCAACTCCGAATAGTGATACAATGATTTATGATAATCTTGCTACTTTTGTTACCAATGGAGGAAGCTTGTATGCGTCAGACTGGGATGTTGCCTATCTCCTGGGAGGAAATTCCAACACCAACGCATGTAATACCGCAGGCGGATTTATTCCGGATGCCTTACTCTGCTCCACCAATACGGGTCCTTCCACCACTTTCACCAATTGTACTGTAGCCAACGCAGGCCTTGCCGGTGCTTTGGGCTTCACCTCTCTGGATATCCAGTATGATTTGGGATCATGGCAAAGAATTATTAATTATGATGCCACGTTCTGGGATGTTTTGGTAAGCCACAGCAGCGAACCTCTTATGATCAGAACTAATAAATTTCAGCAACCTACGGCTCCACAAATGGCTGTGGGAAATTCTGCCAACAGCGGATTTGTAACCATCTGTCATAATGATAACGGCACTTCCGCTACGATCACCATCAGCCAAAGCGACCTTCAGGCACATTTGGGACACGGCGATACGGTAGGAGCCTGTGCAACATCCACCAACAGCGGAAATATTTATTACACTACTTTTCATAACCATGCAAGTGGAAACATCGGCAACACCGGACCGATTTTACAGTATGTTATTTTAAATCTTTAAAACAAAAAGTAATTTTACAGAAAAGCGGCAACAAAATTGCTGCTTTTTTTATTTTTTAATTATAACTTTATGCAGGAAGGATTGATTATTTTGGTTTGTATTATTTTGCTTATTGTAGGAATTGTAGGAACCATAGTTCCCGTATTGCCCGGACTTTTACTGAGTCTTTGCGGACTTTTAATTTACAAATTCGGAACAGATTCTGAACTTTCGATGGTGTATGTCTGGATTTTTTCAGCTTTAACCCTTCTTTCTGTGTTTCTGAATTATATTATTCCGGCAAAAACCAACCGAAAATATGGCGGCACCAAATGGGGCAGCATCGGTTCGATTGTCGGAACTTTTGCGGGAATGTTCCTGATTCCCGTTCCTTTTGGATTTCTGATCGGAATGTTTCTGGGCGTTTTCATCGGCGAACTGCTTCACGATATTAGCGACAGCAAGAAGGCTTTCAATTCTGTAAAAGGCGCTTTTATCGGATTTGTTTTGGGAACAGGTTTTAATTTTTTAGTAGGCGTGGCTATGCTGTTGGCGGTGGTTTTGGATCTTTTGTTTTGATTTTTACCAGACAACAGGAATTTTACTCTTTGAAACCAAATATTCATTAATTCTGGAAAAAGGCCGGCTTCCGAAAAAGCCACGGTAAGCAGAGAAAGGTGAAGGATGCGCCGCTTTGATAATGCAATGCTTGTGTGTATCGATCAATTCTGATTTTTTTTGAGCAAAAGCACCCCACAACAAAAAAACAACATTTTCTTTTTTATCGGAAATCTCTTTGATAATAAAATCCGTGAATTGTTCCCAACCCAGATCCTTGTGAGAATTGGGCGAATGCGCCCGCACTGTAAGTGTCGCGTTCAAAAGGAGTACGCCCTGTGTTGCCCAGTCATCCAGCTCTTTGGAAGTTCTCTCTGTACCCATATCGGTTTTCAGTTCAGCAAAAATATTTCTGAGCGAGGGTGGAGCGGTCACTTTTTCGGAAACAGAGAAACACAAGCCATTCGCCTGATCATCATTATGATAAGGATCCTGGCCAAGAATTACGACTTTGATCTCTTCAAACGGTGTAAGTTCCAATGCGCGGAATATTTGATTTTTGGGCGGAAAAACCTTCGATTCGGCATATTCCTGATTGACTTTTGCCCACAAATTTTTGAAATAAACACTGCTTTTTATCGGCTCTAAAATATCTTCCCAAGTCATAATAAAGTATCAAAATGGGTTTCAAAAATAAATAAAAAATGTACAATATTTGCATGATGCCTGCAAGAGAAAAGAAAACTCCCTATTTTTGCAGCGTGCACATCCAGAAAGAAGATTTAGAAGAACTCGAATTCCCGGAACTCCTTTCGGAGATTGCTCCGTTCGCGTACTCCCCAAAAACTGAAGATAAAATCATGAGCCTGCTTCCCATGAGCAGGAACGAAGCTGAAATTTCTTTAAAAAAGACCTCGGAGTTTCTTACCAGTTTTGAAAGTTCCAATGCCATTCCTTTTCATGAATATGAAGATATTGAACAGGAACTGACACTCATGATTATTGAGAATTTCCGTCTGGAAAACAAGGCGTTTCTGAAAATCAAAAATATTACAGAGCAAATCGGGAAATTACAGAAATTCTTTCCCACTTTTTCCGAAACTTTTCCTTTGCTTTCGAAAGAAGTTCAGGCTTTAGAATTTCACAAAGCTATTATTGAAAAAATCGACAAAGTTTTCAACCGTTTTGGAGATGTAAAAAGCGAAGCATCGCCGGATCTTAAAGTCCTGAGAACCGAAATTCAACATGCTAAAAAAGCCATTCAGGAGAATTTTAACAGGGCTTTAACCACCTATTCTCAAAACGATTTATTAGATGAAATTCGCGAAACCATCCTGGAAGACCAACGGGTGCTTGCGGTGAAATCCGGATTTAAAAAAAGAGTTCCCGGAAGAGTGTTGGGTATTTCCAAAACCGGTTCTATCACGTATATTCAGCCCGAATCTGTCCTGAAACATTACTTCAAACTCCGCGAAAATGAGGAAGAAGAAAAAAAAGAAACCGACCGGATTCTGCGCAGGCTCACTACTGAAATTGCTGAATATCAACCGTGGCTGGAATCGTACCAAAAATATATTTTCGATTTGGATCTAATAAGAGCCAAAGCAAAATTCGCAGAAAAAATAAATGCAGTCCTTCCTAAGATCAACAGCCATCCTACGCTTCGGCTGAGGGATGCTTTTCATCCGTTACTTTGGCTGAGAAACAGTATTGAAAAAAAGAAAATTTATCCACAGTCGCTCACGCTTACGGAGCACAACCGTATTATTTGTATTTCCGGGCCCAATGCCGGTGGAAAATCCATCACCCTGAAAACGGTAGGATTGCTTCAACTGATGATTCAGAGCGGGATTCTGGTACCGGTACATCCGAAATCGGAAATGTTTTTTTTCGAGAAAATCATGACGGATATCGGAGACAATCAATCGATTGAAAACCATCTGTCCACCTACTCTTCCCGGCTCAAAAAAATGTCGGGCATCATTCGGGAAGCTAATCATAAAACCCTGTTATTGATAGATGAATTCGGCACAGGATCAGACCCGGAACTCGGAGGCGCATTGGCTGAAAGTTTTCTGGAATATTTTTATGACAAGAAGAGTTTTGCCATTATTACCACGCATTACACCAATATCAAACTGGTCGTGGAGCAGCTTCCGAATGCGGAAAATGCAGCCATGCTTTTTGATGAACATTCTCTGGAACCTTTGTACAAACTGGAAGTTGGACAGGCCGGAAGTTCGTTCACTTTTGAAGTGGCTGAGAAAAATAAAATTCCACGATTTATCATTAAAAAAGCAAGAGAAAAAGTGGAAAAAGATGTGGTGAACCTAGATAAAACCATCGTAAAACTTCAACAGGAAAAATTTGAAGTTGAAAAATTAAAGACGAATCTTACCGAGCAGAAAGAGTCTGTGGAAGACAAGCGTGGGAATCTTCAGAAGCTCAATGAGCAGTTGCAGCAGAAGTTGTTTAATTTTCAAAAACTGTATGAAGAGGAACACCGAAAACTTCAGTTCGGGAACAAAATTGAAACTTTTATCGATTCCTACATCAAAGGCAAATCCCGGAAAGATGTGGTAAAAGATTTTGTGAAAATCCTGGAGCAGGAGAAATTCAGGCGATTGGGAAGTGATAAAGATGAGAACAAAAAACTGCAGGTTATCAAACGGAAAATTACCCAACAACTGAAAAAAGTAGATGTAATAGAAAAAATTGCAGAAACCAACGAGAAAATGGATCAGCAGCGCAAAGATGAACGGGCAATTTGGCTGAAAGCCGGACAGCGCGTTCGCATCACCGGGTCTACCAGTGTTGGAACGATTGAAAAAATCACCAAAACTAAAGTGGTAGTAAACTACGGCACTTTCAAAACTACCATAAATGCAGATGAACTGGAAAGGGTGTAGAAAACAGTAATCAACTGAAAATCAATGGAGATATTTATTATTTTTATCCTTATTTTATTGAACGGAATTTTCTCCATGAGTGAAATCGCACTGGTTTCTGCGAAAAAATTCAAGCTCGAAAGTGCGGCCCGCAAAGAGAATTCCCACGCTCAAAAAGCTCTTGATCTTTCAGAAAACCCGAATATTTTTCTCTCCACCGTTCAAATCGGAATTACCCTTATCGGAATTCTTACCGGAATTTACAGTGGAGAAAAAATTACAGTAGACGTCAAAACATTTTTCAGCAATATTCCTTTACTGATGCCTTACGCCGATACTTTATCAGTCACGGTAGTGCTTATTATCCTCACTTTTTTTTCTATTGTTTTGGGAGAATTGATTCCGAAAAGAATCGGGCTGATGTTTCCGGAGAAAATCGCCATTTTGATGGCCCGGCCGATGACTTTGGTCTCAGTGATTACAAGGCCTTTTATTTGGCTTTTAACGAAAACCAATAATCTGATTTTGGGTGTTTTTGGAATTAAAGGCGGAAATGAAAACATCGTCAGCGAAGAAGAAATAAAAGCGATGGTGAAAGAAAGTGCAGATGGAGGTGATGTTCAGGAAATAGAACAACAGATTGTGCAGCGCGTTTTTGCCCTGGGCGACCGTAAAGTAAGGGAACTGATGACGCATCGCCAGGATCTTATTTATTTTGATATTCAGGATGATGGCTTTACCATAAAAAGTAAAGTTCAGGAATCGCCACATTCAGTATATCCGGTGGTTCATAAAAATCTTGACAATCTTCTGGGGTTGGTTTCGCTGAAGGAAATTTTCCCCGTAGCAGGTTCGGAAGTTGCTTTTGACCTGCAGAATTACCTCAGGCAACCCATAACTGTCTACGAAAATACGCCCGCCTATAAAGTTCTGGAAAAAATAAAAGAAGAACGAATGCACTACGCTTTTGTGGTGAACGAATACGGAACTTTTGAAGGCATGATAACGATGGACGATCTTCTGGATGCCCTGATCGGAAGTGCCATAGAAGACCAACATGAGGAAGCTAACATGACAGAATATAAAAAAGGACATTATGAAATGGACGGGTCATATCCTTTTTACAAATTTCTTCATCATTTGGACATGGAAGAGGAATACGAAGCCGGCGATTATCACACCGTAGCGGGATTCATCATTAATGAACTTCAGCATTTTCCGGCTGCGGGAGAAACGATGGAATGGAAAGGGCTTTTGTTCAAAATTTTACATGTAGAAGGTGTCCGAATTGACAAAATTGAAGTCACGAAGCTAGAGTCAGATTAAGAACGGTTTGCTAAGCTTACCAACGAGTTTCAACAATCTATGAAATACTGGTGAAACGAAACAAAATTACTTTTCGATATTTTCAGTATTATTTTCATCGGGAAGAAGAAATGTTTCCTCTGTTTCTTCATTAATAATTGGAAGATACTGTCGTTTTTCTATTTTATAAACAGCATATAAAATTCGTGGAAGTGACAGCAGCAGCGGCCCGAAAACCAAACCCATAGCTCCGAAAAGCTGCAACCCGAGAATAACGCCAAACACTGTGATGAGCGGATGAATGTCTGCCATTTTTTTTAATAAAGTAAAACGCAGCACATTATCAATTCCTCCAACGAAAATAAGGCAGTATAACGACAACAACAATCCGGAATTGACATCGCCCGTCGCCATCTGGTATATGCAGAGCGGAACCCAAACGACCATCGTTCCAACAACAGGAACTATGGAAGCCAAACCTGTCATCAATCCCCAAAAGACAGCTTGCTCCACACCGAAAATTGAATAGCCAATAATCGCAATAATGCCCTGACTGACGGCCATTATAGGAACTCCATACGCATTGGAACGGATGAGATCGAGATTTTCTTTGATGAAATACCGTTTTGATTTTTCTGAAAAAGGAAGCATTTCTTTCAGGTTGCGCTCCATGCTGCGGCTTTCCATCAACATAAAATAAAGAATAAAAAGCGCGACCAGAATATTGGCGAAAAATTGCCCGACCCAGTTGAGCGTAGACGGAATATAACTGATAATCCTGTTCACCACATTCAGTAAATCGTGAGAAGTAAACTCTATATCAAAACGCTGTATGAGTTCATGATTCTGAAGATAACGGACGATAGGCTGAAAACGTTCGATGATTTTTTGGGGATCTTTCAAAGCATCATTAATCTGAGGAATCAGAATTTCCAAAACAATCCATATTGGTATTCCGAAACATACGATAATGGACAAAATAATGAGAATTGTAGCCAGATTTTTGTTCCATCGATTCCTTTCTACCAATCGGTGATAGAAGTTTCTGGTGACAACATATAAAGTTACTGCGCCAAGAAATCCCGTTACAAAATAACTAAGTTCAAAAGCGATGACTAAGACAAGAAATATAGAAACCAGAACCAGTGCGCGCAGAACCGTTGTCTCTTTAAAAAGTTTATCCATAGTCATCTTTCTTTACTCAAATGTACTAAAAACTCTTTTGTGAGCAATAAATTTGTTGGTTCTTAAATGTGCGACGAACTGGTTCTGATTATTATCTTATTGGAAAAGAAATTACTTGGAGAATTCCTTTATTATTCTTTCATTAAATGCTGGAATATCCTCAGGAGAACGGCTGGTGGTAAGATTTCCGTCTGTGACAACTTCTTCATCAACCCAATTGGCACCTGCATTTTTCAGATCTTTATGAATGGCTTTATAGGAAGTCATTTTTCTCCCTTTTACTACCTCAGCATCAATTAAAGTTTGCGGACCGTGACAAATGGCGGCCACAGGTTTTTCTGCTTCAAAAAATTTCTTTACCCAAGCTACGGCTGCTTCATCAGAACGCACAGCATCAGGATTCAGCACACCTCCGGGAAGCAATAAAGCGTCATATTCTGAATGATTTGCTTCTTTCACAGTTTTGTCCACCGCAATACTTTCTGCCCATTCATGATCTACCATTCCACGAATTTCGCCGGATTTCAGGGAAATAATTTCTACCTGAGCACCATTTTCTTTTAATGCGTTAACGGGTTCCACGAGTTCAGACTGTTCATAACCGTCGGCCGCGAGTACCGCGATTCTTTTATTTTTTAGATTTTTCATTTTTTCATAATTAAATTTATTCATAAAAAATGGCCTTTCGGCCACTGTTTATTTTGCCTTAAGGTTGATTTCCTTTTTGGCTAATTTCGTCAGATCCTTGTCGCAGGTTTTCTCTTCGTCGAGAGTTTCCAACATCAAGTTAAGGACTTCTTTTTCCTTGAGAAGCTTAGCATAAGTAGCCAGCGTTCCATAAGAAGCGATTTCGTAATGCTCCACTTTTTGTGCAGCGGCAATAATCGCAGCATCACGTACCGATCCCGGTTGGGTTTCTTCCATGATACTTTCTGCTTCCTTGATGAGACCATCCATTGCATCACATTTTTCTGCTTCTGGTTTTAGTTTCAACGCTTTAAAAGCATTTTCCAAACGGGTGACCTGTGTTTTTGTTTCTTCAAGATGATCATCAATTGCTGCTTTCAAATTTTCTGAGGTCGCATTCTTTTTCATCTTTGGAAGTGATTTCACTAAGGCTTTTTCAGCCCAATACATGTCTTTCATGCCATCAATCATGAAATCTTTCAGTTCTTCTGCAGCGTCAGCCTTTGGTTTTATTTTGCCTGCTGCGGTACTTTTCTTTGCCATAATATTTTTTTTAATATTAAAATTGTTCGATTCGGAAAACAAAAATAAGGCTGAAAAAATGTTATTCCATCGTTTTGATTCAATTATGTAAAACTATTCAGATAAACTATAAATCATTTTTTTTCTCATTTCTGTGCAAGAGAATTGCGGTTCCTCTTCTTCAGGAATAGAAATTAAAACAGTAAATTTGTGATTCTTAAAAATGTAAAAAAAATATACATGTCACAGGCAAAAATTTATTACACGCTTACGGATGAGGCACCTATGCTTGCCACCCATTCTTTTTTACCTATTGTAAAAGCTTTCACCCAACCTGCCGGTATTGAAATTGCGGTTCCGGATATCTCCTTAGCTGGTAGAATTCTTGCGGTTTTCCCTGAAAATTTAACGGAAGAACAGAGAATTCCAGATGATCTTACTGCATTGGGCGAGCTGGCCAAACAACCGGAAGCCAATATTATTAAGCTGCCTAATATTTCCGCATCAGTACCCCAGTTGGAAGAGGCGATCGCCGAACTTCAGCAACAAGGTTATGCCGTTCCGAACTATCCTTCGGAACCCAAAAATGAAGAGGAAAATGCCACACAAAAAAAATACAGCAAAGTTCTGGGTTCCGCTGTGAATCCGGTATTACGGGAAGGAAACAGCGACCGTCGCGCTCCCAAATCGGTAAAAGATTATGCTAAAGCCAATCCGCACCGCATGGGCGAATGGAAAGCAGACAGCAAAACAGAAGTAGCGCATATGGAATCCGGGGATTTTTATGACACCGAAAACTCGGTTACTGTGGATCATGACGGGAGGTTTCGGATTGTATTTTATGGAAATGATGGAAAGTCAACTGTATTGAAAGACTTTGCTCCACTGAAAGCCGGAGAAATTATCGACAGTTCTTTAATGAGTCTTCGATCACTTCGCACTTCTGTTCAGGAAGCGATTGAAAAGGCCAAGAAAAACGATATATTGCTTTCTGCACACCTGAAAGCGACCATGATGAAGATCTCTGATCCCGTCATTTTCGGTGTTATTGTAGAAACTTATTTTAAAGAAGTGTTTGAAAAGTATCAGGAAACGTTTCGCAAATTAGACATTAATCCAAATTTTGGACTGGCTACTTTGTACGAAAAGATTTCCGGACACCCACAGGAAAATGAAATAAAAGCAGATATTGAAAAAGCAATTGAGCAAGGTCCGCGGATTGCCATGGTGAATTCTGACCAGGGAATTACCAATTTTCATGTTTCTTCAGATATTATTGTGGACGCTTCTATGGCGGCACTGGTTCGTGGCGGCGGCAAAATGTGGAACAAAGACGGGAAAGAGGAAGACACACTATGCATCATTCCGGACAGAACTTACGCTGGATTTTATTCGGCTATTGTAGAAGATATGAAGCAGAACGGCGCTATTGATCCGCAAACTTTCGGCTCAGTTCCTAATGTGGGTCTTATGGCTCAGAAAGCAGAGGAATATGGTTCACACGACAAAACTTTTCAGTTACCCGCCGACGGGACTGTAAAAGTAGAAAATGAAAATGGCGAAACCCTTCTGCAACAGAAAGGTGAAAAAGGAGATATTTTCAGAATGTGCCAAACGAAAGATGCTCCCATTCAAGACTGGGTAAAACTAGCCGTGAACAGAGCGAAACTCTCTAATACTCCTGCTATTTTCTGGCTGGACAAAGAAAGAGCTCATGATGCACAACTGATTATAAAAGTTGAGAAATATCTGAAAGACCACGATCTTTCCGGAGCGGATATCCGTATTATGGATGTGAAAGATGCCGTAAAAGAAACGCTGAGAAGAGGGCGGGAAGGACAGGATACCATTTCTGTATCGGGAAATGTTCTGAGAGATTACCTTACCGATATGTTTCCGATTCTGGAACTGGGCACTTCCGCTAAAATGCTTTCTATCGTTCCTTTAATGAACGGAGGCGGGCTTTTTGAAACAGGTGCTGGCGGTTCTGCTCCAAAACATATCGAACAATTTATAAAAGAAGGCTATCTGCGGTGGGATTCTCTTGGGGAGTTTCTGGCATTGCAGGCTTCTTTGGAACATCTCGCCCAGACACAGGATAATGAGAAAGCCATGATTTTGGCACAAGCGCTGGATGCAGCCAACGCAGAATTTCTGAAAGAAGATAAATCTCCGGCCAGAAAATTAGGCGGAATCGATAACCGGGGTTCACATTTCTACCTCGCCATGTATTGGGCAGAAGCTTTATCTCAGCAAACACAGAACCACGATCTGGCTGAAAAATTCAGGCCTGTGGCCGATGCTATGAGAGCGCGCGAAGCTCAGATCAATGAAGAACTGATCGGCGCACAAGGAAAAGCACAGGAAATCGGCGGTTATTACCATCCGGATTCTTCCAAGTTAAATACTGCAATGCGACCCAGCAACACCCTGAATGGGATTATTAGTTCGCTGCAATAATACCAACGTACTTCAATACGAAATAAACCTTCCGAATTTAGTTTGGGAGGTTTTTTTTGTGTTCTTCTATAGACTGATATTTTGTTCAAAAAAAGAAGGCTACCCTGAGGTAGCCTTCCATTACTATAAGTTATTTCAGGTTACTTTTTAACCACTTTCACTGTTTTTACAGAACCGTTTCTGTAATCCAGTTTCAGTATATACAATCCTGATTTTAGTTCTCCTAAATGGATTTGCGTACCAGGAGTAGCAATGGTTTTCACCATTCTTCCGGAAGCATCTATTACGGATACTGATTTCAGGTCTTTTACATCAGAGATATTGATCACGTCTGTAAATGGATTTGGATATACTTTCACTTCGCTGGTAGTTACTTTTGTTTCAGTAGTTGCCAGAGAAGAAGTAAGAGCATACTCTACATCGTCAATAAGAACACTATTCGATGGTGTTGGATTATGTCTGAATGCTAAAGTTGTCACGCCAGTAGGTACACCTATAATTTCAATAATGAAATTATTTGCAATGGTTGTACTTGTTGCTATGAATGACCCTAAAATAGTAAACGTTGATTGATCGGTAGGATTATTTAAGTATCCTACTTCGATCACTCCGCCTGCAGTAATATTCGCTCTTGCTTTGAATTTGAGACTGTAAAGTCCGGTATCCAGATTACTAACAGCCGGCATTGCTACCATCGCTATATTGGAAGCACTGCTGGAATACATATACATCACATTAGGACTCGTACCGAACGTTCCGGTTCTTGTATCTACAGTACCTGTTGTTCCAACTTTTTTCCAACAATTCGGAAGCGCAGGTGTTGTAACGCCATCAAAATTCTGTGAAAAAGTTTGTACAATATCACACGCTGTGGTCAGCGCCACTACAGATGACCAACCACTTAGGTCAGAAGCAGAGCAAACAGATCTAATCCATACATAATACGTTGTTGCTGGTGTTAATCCTGTTAATTGTGCTGAAAGTCCCGTAGAAGTTACAGAATTAGTAGCATCCAAAACTGTAGAAGCTGTAGGCGCGGTATTTGAAGTATTATAATACACTTCATAGCCAATACCAGGTGCCGGTGTTGCGACAGTCCAAGTTAAATCTGCAGTAACAGGAGTCACACTTGCTACTGTCAGGCCTGTTGGCGCAAAGCAGGTAGGTGTTGCGGTTACCTCAAAAGTCATGTCAAGATATTCGCCTCTTGTAAATACAAGACATGGATTGGATGGATTACTGGAACTATTATGAACGACCATTCTCATTCTGTAATTGCCAAGAGGTGTACCAGCAGGTACCGTGATATTTCCTGAAGTTCCATTTGTATAAGAAGTAGTATTATACACTCTTTCTGATGCATCAAACTGCAGATCATTATTCCAGTCTATCCACACTGCTACACCTGAAGTAGACCCACCTCCTACAGTAAACGCAATTGAAGTAGTGCTACCTGCATAATTAGCTAATTTCTGCGAAGCAGAAAGGTTTTGATAACCGTTAGTTCCCGCCGCTGCTGTGGGAGAATTATAATTCAAGTTAATTACAGCACCGGTGGAAGTAAAATTGGTGAACCAGGTGTTTTGATTTGTTGTACTTACTGGGCAATATCCTGTTGACGCCACTACTGGTCCAGTCCAAATACTAACATCGGAAGCCACACATTTAGCTCTTACCCATATATAATATACGGTATCGTTAGTGAGACCATTAATAGTTGCAGATATTGTTGCAGATGTTACAGAATTTGTAGCATCCAAAATGGTAGTGGCATCTGGGGCTGTATTCACGGTACTGTAGTAGATTTCATACCCATTAGCCGGAGCAACACTTGGTGCTGTCCATGATACACTTACCGATACTACTGTGCTTCCATCTAATACTAATGCAGTTGGTTCAGAGCAGGAGGGCGTTACATCGATATAGATATTATCTACATACAGTCTGTTCATATCAGCATCAGAATATGCATTAAATCCGAAATAATATACTCCTGTGGCAACTGGAACAAAGTCAACAAAATTATTTATAGCTGTGGTTCCGTTTACAACATTTGGATGATCAGCCAATATAGTATTCATTGCCGTGCTAGAAGCGGACGTACCATAAGCGATCTTTAATTTTTCTGGGTATGTTGTACTACTTGCATTTCCATAATCATATTTAATACGATAAGAAATACCTGCAGTCATATTGATACCTTGTGTAAAGAACCAGGCGTTAGCGGGATTAGTACTATTATACATATAATTTAGCACTTTAGTATTAAAATCACCTGAACCTACGTAGGTATTCCAGTTATTACCGGTTCCAGCGTTTTCTAACATTGTACAAGCTGGCATACCAGGTACAGTCACACTTTCAAAGTTTTCTGCATAGGGAACATTAGTACTATTACATGCAGTAGTAAAACTTCCTACAGATACCCATTCGCTGAACTCCGTTGCAGAGCAATTTGCTCTAACCCAAACATAATATACTGTATTGGAAGAAAGCCCAGACAATGGAGCACTGATACCCATAGAAGTAACTGAGTTGGTAACGTCTAAAACTGTAGTACTTGTAGGAGCAGTGTTCACTGTAGAATAATATACTGAATATCCATTTGCAGGAGAACTCGGTGATGCAGTCCAGTTCACGGTAGCTGAATTCGAAGTTACACCTGAAATACTCGTTCCAAAAGGTTCTATACAAGCTGGGGCTTGTTCCCAGAAAACATCATCCCAATAATAAGATTTACCGTCTGCATCATTTTTAATGGCAATTCTAGCTCCGGACGGAACTGTATTAGGAACTGCAACTGTATATTCGGAATCAGCAGCTGTATATGAAGTATTATTAATTGTTAAGGATTGAATTAAATTAAATGAGTTATAATCGTTAACATCCGTTACGTAGCCGACATGGAGCATTCCCGGCGCCCCTGAACTAACTCTAGCTTTAAATCTTAACCAATGAGTACCTGCGTTCACATTTGAAGTAGAAGGCAGTACTACAATAACTGGATTAGCAGTAGCAGCTGCATTCTGATAAATATTGCGAGTTCCCGATGCAGGAGTCGTTGTGGTAATGGTCTGGTTTCCTGCAGATGTAGGAGGTACCAACCTGAACCAACACTGAGGCACTAAATCTCCCGTTGTATATGAATCAAAATTCTCAGTCACAGTAACAACAGGATCACATACAGTAGTGAAATTTCTCGCAGAACAGGTAGCTGAAGTAGTTCCCGAAGCACCGTATGCTGAAATGGTGTAATAGTAGATGGTTCCTTTGGTTAATACAGTAGACCCATTGTAAGTATAGGTGGTAACATTCCCCACATCTTCTGAATTTAAAATATCAGTACCTCCAGATGTGGTTCCTATTGAAATGCGATATCCACTTACGGATGCCACGGGATTCCATGTAAACGTAGGAGTGAGACTCATATTTTGTGCATTTGCAACAGGAAGCGTAACCGTAGGACAAGGAACGGTAGTAGTTATAGTAAAGGTACGTTCTGTACATCCTGTAGATTCCCCCGATACGTTATAAGAATACACGGTAAGATAATACTGAGTTCCATACATTAATCCCGCTGTATATTGATACGAGGTAACTGCACCAACATCTACTTTATTCATAAGATCTGTACCTCCAGGGGTTGTCCCAAGGGACACTCTATATCCGGCTGCATTTGCTGCTGCGGACCAAGTGAATGTAGGAGTAGAACTCACTGTAGTAGATCCGGCACTGGGAGCTGTCAATGAAGGACATGCAGGAGGCAATGGAGTGAGCCCAATTAATCCCGTTCTGGATTTAGTTGGACTTCTGGTTCCTGTAGGTGGAGAAGCCGGGTTAGGAACAGTAGTATCACTTCTGTAATAAAGAGTAGAATTAGTAACACCAGAATAAGTATAAAACCTGTTCGATGAGGCAGTATAACCCGGAGTATCCTCCAAGACGGCAACTACAAGATTATCGGTATTATTGTAAGGAAAAGGAGCATTAAAGGTAATTGTCACTTCCCCTCCAACATTTGCTACATTACCGGTAAATACTTCCGTCAGAGATGCGACAGGAATCCAGGCTGTGGTTGCTGAAAATGTAGATAAAGTAGTATGTCCCACATAAACTTTCCATGCTACCGAATTTGAAATATCCGCTGCAGCCGGAAGAAAAAACTTAACTGCGGTGATATTTCCTGCAGATGCTGCACCAATTTCTGTCTTGGTAAAGATCTGCTGGGTGTAGCTGTAGCCGTAGTTAACATCAATGGGAGCGATTCCCGTCTGTGTTGTTCCCGAACCCAGATTAATCTGAGCATTGGTCACCGTGGCTATCAGAAATAATAGACACGAAAATAAAATTTTCTTCATACTTGTATTAATTTAAAGTTAATCGCAACAAATATAGAATAAAAAATAATATAATATTAAAATAAGTTAATTCATTGAAAAATTATAACTAAATACACACATTTAGTTAATGAAAACTATGGAATTATACAGAAGACTGAAATTTCCACACCAATGTAATTTCAATATCTGATAATTAACAACACGTATATTAACATATAAATGGGAATATTGAAAAAAAAAATACGCCCCAAATTTAGGAATTTACAATTGCTATTAAAGTAATTGATCTCAATAAAAAGATTGGAATATTTTCTTTAACATGAATCTGTATACAGATATCATTCCTATAAAATGTCTTTTCAGTGATAGATCAGCGCACCCAAATCTCCATGAGACCAATACAATTGAAATCAATCAATTCAAAAAAAGTTCGTATTTATTTTGCACGGTAAAAGCTTCCAAAATATCGTGATTAATATGTACTGAGCTTTTCATGGAATGCAGTTCTATATGACTGTTGTCTGCAAGATTGCGAAGATAAAAATGAATCTTATGCTCGCCGTTGTTCTGCTGAAGTATCTGTTTGAAAAAATCAACATCTTCTTTCCGGAGATCCTGTATGTTCATCACCACTGAAAGGCTTTTTGCAAACCTGTCGAAGGCTTCCTTCAGCTCAATCACATCCATAATGTTCACAAAAACACGTCCGTCTTTAGAAATGGTAAATTTGATTTTCAGGATCACAAAACGCTGAATATCCAGTTTATCACGAAGTCTCAGATAATCCCGGTCGCCAAGACGGAATGAATAGCTTCCAGTATAATCTTCCAAAGTAATGAAAGCTACTTTTTCGCCGCTGTTTCTGCCATCTCGAATGGTGTATTCCGTCACAAGCCCGGCCACAGTGTATTCTTTTGCATTGGCGTTGAACTTCTGCTTTTCCCGAAAATCAGAAATTTCTTCGAAAAGCCGAATTTGTTCCGCACCGAAATTCCGATCCCGAAAGGCATCGATCTCATCCAGATTCAAAAAATTAAGTTGCCCTTTTGCATCCACATTTTTTAAAGGTTCTTCTTCAGGCATTTCTTCTCCTTCTGCCAGTTCCATATCAATAACCTCATCGGCAGCGTCGTCATCAGAAAACTTCACTGTCGAAAGAACCGTCTCCACCGGTGCAATTTCCTCCTCTTTCCGGATTTCGAGAACTTCCTTTTTCGAGAAAACGCCCTGTATGAACTTATAATGGAATTTAAACTCATCCAATGGATGTGCAGAAAGATAAAAACCGATAATTTCCTTTTCTTTATTGAGTTTGTACATATTCGGCCATTCGGGAGCGGGCAGAATTTTCGGAGGTTCTATTCTTATTTCATCAGCGAAATCTGCAAATAGGGAATTTTCCACTTCATTTTTATTTTCCTGATAACTTTGCCCGTACCTCAGTAACTTCTCGATATTGGTTCGGCCTGCATTATCAATGTCAAAATATTGCGCACGGTGCCAGGTATCGATCTCATCAAATGCACCGGCAGTTACCAAGCTTTCCACTACTCTTTTGTTGATTTGTGAAGCAGGTATTCTTTCAAAAAAATCATAAATATTTTTGAATCTTCCGTTTTTTCTGGCTTCTACGATGGCTTCACTCGGCCCTTCGCCAATTCCTTTGATCGCCCCGAGCCCGAAACGAACCTGTCTTCTGTCGTTCACCGCAAATTCATACTGGCTTTCGTTCACATCCGGCCCCAAAACATCCACGCCCATATTTTTACAGTCTTCCATAAACATGGTGATTTGCTTGGTATTATTCAGGTTGTGGGTCATGACACACGCCATATATTCGGCGGGATAATTGGCCTTCAGATACGCGGTATGATAAGCAATGAGCGCATAACAGGTAGAGTGCGATTTATTAAAGGCATATTCTGCAAAAGCTTCCCAGTCTTTCCATATTTTGTTGAGCTTTTCTTCATCCAGATTATTGCTTCTTCCGCCTTCCAGAAACTTAGGATACATTTTATCCAGTACATTCTTCTGTTTTTTCCCCATCGCTTTCCGGAGGGTATCGGCTTCTCCTTTAGTAAAATTGGCCAGCTTTTGCGAAAGCAGCATTACTTGCTCCTGATAGACGGTAATTCCGTAGGTTTCTGCTAAATACTCTTCGGTTTCGGGTAAATCATAAACAATTTCTTCGATGCCGTGTTTCCGGTTGATAAAATTCGGAATATATTTGATAGGCCCTGGACGGTAAAGCGCGTTCATAGCAATTAAATCCGCAAAAACCGTCGGTTTCAGCTCTCTCATGTATTTTTGCATTCCCGGGCTTTCATACTGAAAAACACCTACCGTTCTTCCTTCCTGAAACAGCTGATAGGTTTTTTCATCATTCAGCGGAATTTCATCTGTATCAATACTAATCTGATGGTTTTTTTGGATTAATTTAATCGCATCTTTAATAATGGTGAGCGTTCTGAGTCCCAGAAAATCCATTTTCAGAAGGCCTGCATTTTCCGCCACAGAGTTGTCAAATTGCGACACAATAATATCGCTGTCTTTCGCCGCAATTGTGATGGGTACCAGATTAGAAATATCTTCCGGGGTAATAATCACTCCGCAAGCATGAATTCCGGTATTCCGGACTGCACCTTCCATTTTTTGTGCGGCAGCCATCACAGGATGGCGATAATCTTCATCATCGCTGAGGATTTTTTTCATTTCCTCGACGAGCATTTTATCTTCCGGTGGAAGTTTGTCGTATTTGGAAAGCGCTTTGGCAATATTCATTCCCGGTATGGAAGGAACCAGTTTCGCAATCGTATTGGTGTCAGCAATAGAGAGTTCCAGCACTCTTCCAGCATCTTTCACCGCAGATTTCCCGCCGAGAACGGAATAAGTGATGATTTGCGCCACATTGGTTTTACCGTATTTGTCCACCACCCATTTGATCACTCTGTCTCTTCCTTCATCATCAAAATCAATATCAATATCCGGCATGGAAACCCGTTCAGGATTCAGGAAACGCTCAAAAAGGAGATCATATTCAATAGGATCCACATTGGTAATTCCAATACAGTAAGCTACGGCAGAACCGGCCGCCGATCCTCTTCCCGGGCCTACCGAAACGCCCATTTTCCGGGCTTCATTACAGAAATCCTGAACAATGAGAAAATAACCGGGATATCCTGTATTAGCAATGACTTCCAGTTCAAAATCCAGCCGTTCCGCAATTTCCGGCGTTATTTCTTTGTACCGGTGCTTTGCTCCTTCATACGTCAAATATCTCAGATATGCGTTTTCACCGCGTTTGCCACCATCTTTTTCATCTTCTTCACTTTGAAATTCTTCGGGAATATCAAATTTGGGAAGCAAAACTTCGCGGCTTAAGGTATAGGATTCAAATTTCTGTAAAAACTCATCATAGGCTTCAAAAGCATCGGGATAATTTCGGAAAGCATGTTTCAGCTCTTCTTCATCTTTAATATAAAACTCTGTGGATGGAAGTCCTTTTCTTTTTCCAAAACCTTTTCCAACGGGAGTTGACAGCTTTTCGCCGTCTTTGATGCAAAACAGAATATCCTGAATTCGCGCATCTTTTTTCTCTGTATAATAGGTTTCGTTTTGCGCCAAAATTTTCACACTATATTGATCGGCGAATCGGAGGAGAACATCGTTCACGTGTTCTTCTTCCAACACTTCATGGTTCTGAATCTGGACATAGAAATCATCCCCGAAAGTTTCTTTCCACCATTTGAAAAGTTCCTCTCCTTTCTGTTCCCCAAATTCAAGAATCGTGGAAGGAATATCCCCGTTAACACCAGATGTCAGGGCAATAAGGTCTTCTTTATATTCAGCAATCATTTTTCTGGAAATTCTGGGAACTCCGAAATAATATCCGTTCACAAAGCCCAGACTGGAAAGCTTCGCCAGATTCCGGTAACCATTGAAATTTTTCGCCAGAAGCACCACCTGAGTTCTTCGGTCCGGATCATCTTTGGTAAACTGTTTTTGTTCAGGACGGTCTGAAATGAAAAATTCGCATCCCAAAACAGGCATCAGCAGCGGAGCGGGTTCAGTTTCAGAAAAATCTTCTCCATTTTCCTCCGCCTGCTTTTTTCTTTCCGCATATTCCTGATGTTCCTTCTGCAGAGGTTCATTTCTTTTTTCCACCTCAGCGATGAATTTAAATGCGCCCATCATATTGCCGATATCCACCATTCCCACTGCTGGAAATTTATTTTCGACAGCTTTATTGATGAGCTCCGGAATACCCGTGGAAGCCTGAAGCGAGGAATATATACTGTGATTATGAAAATTGAAATACCGGCCTAAATCCACATCGGGAGTTTCGCCCAATACCACTTTGGACTTTTTCTTTTTCAGTGCGGTTACCTGCCTTCTGATCACGATTTCAAAAGGGCGGATTGGTTCAGGATATCTGCTGCGGAATTCCTGGATTAGTTCTTCGGAAATCTTTAAATCCGTTGCATTAATAACCCCGATGCGCATCATTTCAAAGAAACACTGCGCTGTCGCATTCACATCGGCTGCAGCATTATGCGCTTCCTCGAATTTGTATCCGTACAGTTTTTCGTAAATTTCTTCCAGTTTCGGCGATTTGAATTTGCCGTTTTTTCCGCCTTGAAGCTGACAAAAATCGGTACCGAAAATCATCGTATCTGCCTTGGGAAGTTCCTGTAGATTATTTTCAATTTCTTTTCTGAAAAATTCAGCACCAATGATTTTATAATCAAATTCCACATTCTGTCCGACTCCGAATTGTGCTTTCTTCAGTGCAACGTTAAATTCCTGCAGCACTTCTGCAAGATTGCGGCCTTCCTCCTGAGCCAATTTCGTGGTAATTCCGTGGATCCGTGAAGCGTTAAAGGGAATATCATAGCCTTCAGGTTTAATGATATAATCCTGATTTTCGATAAGATTACCTTGTTCATCATGAAGTTGCCAAGCCAACTGAACCATCCTGGGCCAATTGCCGGAATCCGAAACGGGAGCATTAAAATTTTGAGGCAAGCCCGTGGTTTCGGTATCAAAAACTAAATACATTAATGGAGAATTTCGGTAAAATTAGAGGAAAATTAATTGAAAAAAAAATTGCGACATATGGACACAGATTCTTTTTCTATTGAAATAATTCTGCTACAAATTGCTGAAAGTTGAATCTAATGTATGTTCATGTTATTCCCAACAACTTGCAACAAAGAACGATAGATCAAAATCAGTAATCAGGAATCCGCCGTTTTTAAAAAATTCATGCTTTTACGCAATTAACTGTTCTTGGATCAAGAAAATATTCTGAAATATTGTAATACATTCAACAATGAAAAATAAAATTATACCCATCAACACCTCTTTTAAATCAAAAAAAACATTGAAGTGAAATACTCAACGCTGTTAGAACAATTTATAATGCCCTTTGCAAATGACTTTTCTGACACACCTTACTATGAAGATATGTTTGAATTTGCAATAACGGCTTGGAATTTAGGGAACATGATGGTGCTGATGCCCTTGAAAGATAGCGAGGAGGCTATTAAAACTGTACATGATATGTCGATCAACAGAGAATTAATGAAAAAATTGATCGATTATAAAGCGAGTCATTTTAAAGAATATACGAATTTTATTGTGGATTTTGAGTTTAAAGAAACCAATGCGGATCCTGTATTAACCGTTGTTACCCAAGAACAAGAGACATTTCTGGATATGATGCGAATTTGAATTAGATTCCTGGCGTACTGATAAAAAGAAATGGCCACAACGGAGAAATTTCAAAATGTTCAAAAAATGGTTCCGGTATGATGTTACCACAACGATTTTTGATTTCGAAAAAACACCTGTTTCTAAGCAGTTTTAACGTTAAAAGCACGTCACCCGATATTCGTACTCCGTTTTGCGGATATTTCCGTTAGTCAAAACTTCGGTGCTCACTACTCCGGATTCAGCTATGGTTCCGTCTGCGGTGCAATCGGTAGTATTTATGGGTTCTTCGGTTCCCTGCGCGTTCCAGTCGGTAGTCGCCACAACATTATCAGAAGTTCCCTGATAATCAACTGTTCGTTGCCATCTTAGTTGGGAGCAATCACAATCGGTTGTAGAATTGTTACACGCCATCAAAAGCATAGATGAAAGAATAAGAAGATATTTCATGATAAATAATATTTAATGTGAGAATAAACTTGTCTGAGGACAATATCAAAATTTTCACCATTTTACCGCACTTATGGATGAAAAATGAATATCATGTAAAAACAATTTGAATTATTGGAAGTTGATAAGGAAAAATTTAATTTCAAACATTCTGCTAACGAGATTTTCACCGCTGGTCTTCTCTCAAAAAAATACTATCTTTGTTTTCTATGGAAATCATTAAAGAAAAAGTAGCTCACGATATTCTGTTGAAAGCGTACCGCCACATGATGCTGGCCCGTGCAATGGCCGATGTTTACGAGAAAAACAGATCGGTTACTACGTATGTTCATTCCACTTCCCGTGGCCACGAAGCCATACAATTGGCTACCGCTTATCACCTCACAAAAGACGACTGGGTTTCCCCGTATTACCGAGACGAAAGCCTGTTGATGGGCATCGGTTTTGAGCCTTACCGTTTGATGCTTCAGTTATTGGCGAAAGCTGAGGATCCTTTTTCAGGAGGCCGTTCTTATTATTCCCATCCTTCCAGCAGAGAAGAAGATAAGCCGAAAATTATCCATCAAAGTTCTGCTACAGGAATGCAGGCGATTCCTACTACCGGTGTTGCGCAGGGAATTCAGTATATCGAAGAATTTAATCTTCAGCAATTTGAAAATAATCCAGTCGTTGTGTGTAGTCTGGGCGACAACTCTGTCACTGAGGGCGAAGTAGCAGAAGCATTTCAGTTTGCCGCGCTTCATCAACTTCCCGTTATTTTTCTGGTTCAGGATAATGAATGGGGAATTTCCGTTACTAAAGAAGAAGCTCGCACTTCTGATGCCTACGATTATGCAGCAGGATTTGTCGGACTGAACAGGATGCGCGTAAATGGAACTGATTTCGCTGAAAGTTATCTGGCGATGAAAAAAGCCGTGGATTTCGTAAGAACGGAACGCAAACCCATGCTCGTATGCGCCTCCACGGTTTTGATTGGCCACCATACTTCCGGCGTTAGAAGAGAGTTTTACCGTGATGAAACCGATCTGGAAAAACACCGTTCGAAAGATCCCGGAATACTCTTGAAAAATCACCTGATTCACGACGAAGGTTTTGATGAAAAAAATCTTGATGAAATAGAAATTCAATGCAGAAAAGAAATTGAAGAAGCATTTGAAAAAGCCATAAAAGCAGAGGATCCAAAAGCCGAAAGTGTAGCTGATCATGTTTTTGCGCCAACTCCCATCACCGAAGAAACCGGAACTCGAACTCCTGAAGGACAGGAAAAAATTGTGATGGTGGATGCCGCCATTCATGCGATACAGGAACTAATGTGGAAACATCCCGAAGCTTTATTGTACGGGCAGGATGTGGGTGAAAGAATTGGTGGTGTTTTCCGTGAAACGGTAACATTGGGAGCCAAATTCGGCGTAAAAAGAGTATTTAATACAGCGATTCAGGAAGCTTATATTATTGGTTCTACCGTTGGGATGAGCGCTGTAGGATTAAAACCTATTGTTGAGGTTCAATTTGCGGATTATATTTATCCGGGCATCAATCAGCTGATTACAGAAATATCCAAATCATCTTATCTTTCCTATGGTAAATTTCCTGTGAGCAGTATTATTCGTGTTCCCATTGGTGCGTATGGTGGCGGCGGACCGTATCACAGCGGAAGTGTAGAAAGTATTCTTGCCAATATTAAAGGAATTAAAATAGCCTATCCCAGCAACGCAGCCGACTTCAAAGGTTTGCTGAAAGCAGCGTATTATGACCCGAATCCGGTGATCATGCTGGAACACAAAGGACTGTACTGGAGCAAAGTTCCCGGCACCGAAGATGCTAAAACAATAGAACCCGCAGAAGATTATATCCTTCCGTTCGGCAAAGCTAATCTAATTCTGGAAGCCGATGAATCTGAGATGAAGAAAGGAAGAACAATGGTGGTTGTGACTTACGGAATGGGCGTTTTCTGGGCGAAAGAAGCAGCGAAAAAGTTCTCCGGAAGAGTAGAAATTATTGACCTCCGAACGCTGATTCCTTTAGATGAAACCCTAATTTTTGAAAGAGTGAAACTCCACGGAAAATGCATTGTACTTACTGAGGAACAAATTCAAAATTCCTTTGCTGAAGCATTGGCACACAGAATTTCTAAAAACTGTTTTAAACATCTGGACGCTCCGGTGGAAGCAATTGGAGCTATGAATCTTCCGGCTGTTCCGATTAATTTAATTCTTGAAAAAGAAATGCTGCCCAACGCAGACAAGCTGGCTGGAGCAATAGAAAATATTTTAAAATCATAAAAAAAAGACCTTGGCAACGAGGTCTTTTTCACTTTTTTTGGAATCTAAAAGTCTGGACATTCGGTCGCCCGAAATTCTTTTAGCAGATTTTCAAATACTTTTTGCACCGGCAGAACTTCCTCAATCAGAGAAGACACTTGCCCTATTTCCAGTTCGCCTTCTCCCAGATCACCTTCGAACATTCCCCGTTTTGCGCGGGCGCGGCCTAAGGCAGTTTTCAGCTTATCAACATTTCTTCCATTCTCGTACAGTTGATCTATTTCTTGAAAGAATTTATTTTTTACCATCCGTACTGGAGCGAGCTCTTTCAAAGTTAACTGAGTATCTCCTTCCCTGAGTTCGGTTATTTTCTGTTTCCAGTTGTCATGCGCGCTCGCTTCTTCAGTAGCCGCAAAACGGGAGCCGATCTGAACACCGTCTGCACCCAGAATCATCGCTGCTTTCATTTGAGAACCCAACGCAATTCCTCCGGCAGCAATCAGCGGTGTGGAAATGTGTTTTCTCACATTCGGGATGAGACAAAAAGTGGTCGTTTCTTCTCTTCCGTTGTGTCCTCCAGCTTCAAAACCTTCGGCTACTACAGCATCCACACCGGCCTCTTCGCATTTCAATGCAAATTTCGCCGAAGAAACGACATGCGCTACTTTTAATCCTTCTTTTTTCAGGGTTTCCGTATAAGTTTTAGGATTTCCGGCAGAAGTAAAAACAATTTTAACACCTTCTTCCAGAATAATGTTGATAATTTCTTCCAGATTAGGATAAAGCATAGGAACATTCACCCCAAAAGGTTTGTCCGTTGCCGCTTTACATTTTTGAATATTTTCTCTCAAAATATCAGGATACATACTTCCTGCACCAATTAATCCTAAACCTCCACAGTTCGACACTGCCGATGCGAGACGCCATCCGGAGTGCCAGATCATCCCGCCCTGAATAATGGGATATTGAATTTCAAAAAGTTTGGTGATTTTGTTTTGTTCTTCGCTGTACATCTTTTCCGCGATCCCAAAATGTATAAAATTCATTTAATAAAAATACAGAAAATACTGATAAAAAGCAAACCAAAGAATGAAGTGACTTTTCGCTTTATCAAAAACGAAATCCTCCGCACTGGCGAAGGATTTTAATTATTTTATTATCTCAACTCTATCTTTACTATTAAATTTCATACTAACGAAATATAAAATAGATCCCAAAAAAGGCACGAAAATCAAGACAAGCAACCAAACCAATAGATTCAGCCCTCTTTCCCTTTTCATCATCTGAAGAAAAGCTAAGATCAAAAAAATTAAATAAACAACCGTTGCAAATAGCATAAGAATAGGTGATATAATCATAATTGTTTTTTTAGTATTATTAGGTTCTACAACAAAAACTTTGTGAAGATATACATAAATGGTTACCCCAGATACAAGAAGTATCTACACCTCCTAATTTTGTGCAATCTGACAAACTATCAGCCCCAGCTACAAGACTGGCTAAATTAGCCTCAGCTACACTTTTGCTTCTTCCACCAGTAACAGCTGTATAGGTATCCCAGTATGAACAAGAAGGTTCAACTTTCTTCTCCTCGTCCATAGCCACTGGATTAGTAAATTCATTTAAAAGAATAAGTAATAATAAAACCTTATTATCATTAATTTCATCCATATCTTCCAAATATCCATTGAAATTCTCAGTATGGATATATGGCATTTCCTCTACAAGTGCAACTTTATTAGTTTCATCTTCATTGATATAGAGCCAATCATCTTCAATTGTTATGGTAATTTCAGACATGTCAATTTGAGACCCATTTAAGTTAAAATTCTTAAAGGTATTAATTGAGTAAATGGAAGAATTCTCTGTACTTTCAATTAATACAATGTCTTCAAAACCTAACTTCCAACCTAATTCAGTTACTTGATGATAAGAACGATCTGTCATACTTTTCATCAATGGAGTTAATTTTTCAGCGAAATCTGTTTTATTTACATCGTCTGTGGAACGACAACCAGTTATTAATAGTAGTAGAATAATTAACAATGGGATTTTTAGAAACAATTTTGTTGTCATAAGTTATTTTTTTTTAAATTAATTATGGTAAAGATATAAAAAATAAATTACTGTGCAACTTTAATTCGACTCTTACGTAAAACTTCATACAGTATTAAAAATCCCCCGTTTTTTGAACAGAGGATGAATTTTTTATTTTGTTAGAATGGCTTTCCGGAGATCGCCTTCGAAAGTACAGTTGGAGTAGCGGTTGTCGATACTGATAAATACGTGTGGAATTCTTTCCTTCACCCATTTGTCGATCATTTCGCTTTTCTTTTTGTTGAGTGCCATTTGCTTGATGCGGTCATAATCGGTTTCAATAGACAATTGGTGTGCAGGAATTGAGTCTTCGATTTTCACCATGGTCACCACTTTTCTGCGGTTCATTTCATCTTCGTATACTTCGGTGATGTCGCCTTTGTTGTACCCTGCAATCTGGTAACCCAAAGTTGGCGGAAGAGAAATTCTTTCCAGTTTATCGGAGCCGTCATTATTGGTTAGGATTCCCGCATTAAATTTCGTTCTTTTATCGTCAGAAAATTTGTAAGCTGCTTCCTTAAACGTCATTTTCCCATCCATAATCAAGGTTCTGATGCTGTCCAATTCTTTTTTAGCTGCCGCAATTTCGTCGTTATTCGGTGTAGTCGCAATGAGAATATGCCGGGCATCATAAATTTTACCTGCTTTTCTTTCCAGCTGAATGATGTGAAACCCGAATTCCGATTCTATAGGATCGGATATTTCCCCTTCCTGAAGATTTAATGCTGCCGCTTCAAAAGGTTTTACCATCTGCCCGCGGGAAATATTTTTCATCAAACCGCCGTTGGCCGCAGATCCGGGATCTTCCGAATAAATGCGCGCCTGACTTTCAAACGATTCGCCGCTCAGGATGTCCTGCTTTATCTTTTTAAGTCTATTGATAATTTCCTCTTTGTGTGCTTCTGTCAACTTAGGATACATACTGATTTGAGCCAGTGTCACTTCATCTTTTACTTCGGGAAGCTGGAGCTTAAAGGTGTTGTAGAAATCGGTTACTTCGTTTGGCGTTACATCCGCTTTCATAGTGATGCTTTGATATTTTGCCTGTCCGTAATATTGATCAGTATCTATTTTTTCGATGGCATTTTTCATTTCAAAACCCGTTCTGAATTTGTATGCCGAGAGCATAGCTCTTTCATCCGGAAACTGAGAAAGGATCTGATTGTATTTCATCTCCACATTTTCTCTGATGGCGGCGGAACGGTTTTCAATCAGCGTATCTCTTTTCGCCTCATGAACAATAATTTTATTGATCAGGATGCTTTCCATCACCTTGCATTTATCCAGCATCTGGCTTCCCTGTTGCTTGGCATAATTGATTTGCTCCTCCACATCCGATTCCAGCACTATTTCATCACCTATCACTGCAGCGATACCGTCTACCAACTGTCCTTTTTCCAGCTGTGCTGAGACCTGAACTGAAACTAACACGAAGAAAACTCCCAGTAAAAAAGAGCATTTTATCCTACTCATCCTATATATTTTTTTTAAATCAATCTGCAAATTTATAATTCTAAACCAATTAGGCTTCATTTTTTGTTATAATAATTTCTTAAACTTTAAAATCTAAAAAAAATTATACTTCCACTTCGAATGTTGTCAAATCCTTAAACTGCGCAATTCTTTCCGAAACTTCAGCGGGTGTAATTTCTTTCAATCTTTCAGTTCCGAATTTCTCTACAGTAAAAGATGCTAATGCTGAACCCACAATAATGGCGGATTTCATGGTTTCAAAATCAAAAGTTTCTTTTTTCACGAGATAAGAAGCAAAACCTCCGGCAAAAGTATCTCCGGCTCCTGTAGGATCGAAAACTTCTTCCAGCGGAAGTGCAGGAATGGCGAAAACTTTCCCTTCATGAAACAACAATGCGCCGTGTTCTCCCTTTTTAATAATGACAAATTCAGGACCCATGGCATGGATTTTTTTGGCTGCTTTCACCAAAGAATATTCTCCGGAAAGCTGGCGCGCTTCTTCGTCATTAATGGTAATAACATCTGTTTTCGAGACCATTTCCATAAGGACTTCCCAGGCCGTATCCATCCAGAAATTCATGGTATCCAGAATCACCAGTTTCGGGCGGTGGTTCATTTTTTCGAGAACAGAAAGCTGAACTCCCGGATGAAGATTTCCGAGCAATAACACTTCGGCATCCTGCATAGAATCAGGAATTTTAGGATCGAAATGTTCCAAAACATTCACTTCTGTTACTAAAGTATCGCGGGTATTGAGATCATTATGATACCTGCCGCTCCAGAAAAATGTCTTTCCTTCTTTAATGATTTCAATTCCTTCGGTATTCACACCACGGTTGTTCAAAAGATCCATATCTTCCTGCGGGAAATCGCCTCCTACTACGGAAACAATCCCGGATTTTACATTCATTACAGAAGCGGCCAGCCCGATGTACGTAGCAGCACCGCCCAATATTTTATCCGTTTTACCGAAAGGAGTTTCGATGGCATCAAATGCTACGCTTCCTACGACTAATAATTTCATTTTTTTAAATTTCAGTTAAATACTATCGTTTTTATTTCCACTCAAAAGTGTCTATCAGATGTTGCATATCTTTTTTCACGTACTCTACTGCCGGAGCCAGAGAATCCGGTTTTGGCCTTGAATTGAAATACAGATAAGCCGTTACAAAATGCCGCGTGCTGTCCGTAATATAAAATTGCAGATTGGAAGCACTTTGCCCTTTCAGTTCATAAAAATTTCCGAAAACTCTTTTTTCAGGATATTCAAAAGATTTTGTATCGATGGAACTGGCCTTTACAGTATGTTCATACACCATTTTCTCCGCTTCTTTAATGTGAGCCTGCAGATCACCTTTGATCGGAAAATAAGTAATAAAAACTTTTCCCTTCATTTCAGGATAATTCAGATAAAACCAGCAGGGTTTTTTCGCATCTTCGATCTCTGCAAAATCTGAAAATTCAAAAGTATAGTGACAGTCGTTTTCAAACTTCGCGTATTTTGATTCCGGATATTCGAGCCTCAGTTCACCCGATGGTTTCGGAATAGGGTCTTTCGCACAGCTGATCAAAGAAATGGCAAGGCCAATACAGAAAAAATGTTTTACCATTCTGCAAAAATACCTTTTTTTCTGCGGAAGACAAACAGGATTGTTTCGTCATTTTTCAAAGCGGTTTTTCAGGTAATTTTCGAGCGGTTTTGGAAATGATTTCGCTGCAGATTGCTCATAATCTACAATATAAAAGCCACCTTCTGCTGCCAAAGTTTCAAATTCTTTCTGAGATTTGATGATAAAATGCCGAATGATAACGGTGAGATTCCGGTGTGTCAGCTTATGTTTTATTTCAGTAGAATCCAGTTCGTACGTCTTGTATTTTTCATCAATTTCCGTTGGAAATTCATACAGTTTTTTCCAGATGCTGCTTTCGTTGCGACGTCGAATGAGAAAATGATCACCATGCTGCACAAAAACGTACAGAAGTTGCAGTTCGGCAGGTTTTATTTTTTTGAGTTTTTTAGGGAATTCGTGTACTTTTTTGAGTTGAAAAGCAGTACAATCAGCGTTTAATGGACAAATTTCACAATATGGATTTCTCGGCCGGCAAATTTCAGAACCCAAATCCATCACCGCCTGATTGAATTCTCCAGCTTTTCCAAGAGGCATCATCAACAAAGCTAGACTGCTGAAATGGGAAAATGCACCGGTTGTAGAAATATCATAATCATCAGCAAAAATGCGGCTCAATACCCGGTAAAAATTCCCATCCACCGCAGGAAGTTGGCCTCCAAAACAAATACTGTGCACAGCGGCTGCGGTATATTTTCCTACTCCTTTCAGCGACAGAATATCGTCATATTCTTGTGGAAAAACCCCTCCGAAATTTTCCATAATCTGATGCGAAGCCTTATGAATATTGAGAGCACGGGAATAATACCCGAGTCCTTTCCAATGAAGAAGCACTTCATCCGAAGAAGCTTCTGCCAAAGTTTGCACGTCGGGAAAACGATTTATGAACCGATGATAATGGTTAAGTCCCTGTTGTATTTTGGTTTGCTGAAAAATAATTTCGCAGATCCAGATTTTGTATGGATCCTGTGCCTTTCGGAACGGAAGATCTCTTCCGTGTACTGAGAACCATTTCAATAGCTTTACACCAATGTAAAGAAAATCAGCGTTTTGTTTGTTAGTTTTCAAAAATAAGTTTTATATTTGCACACCAAAATTAAAAAGAAAAACAGAAAATGACAAAGGCAGAATTGGTAAATACCATCTCAAGTAAATTAGGGACTGAAAAAGCTGAAACTCAGAAAATTATAGAAGCTTTCATGCATGAGATCAGAAGTGCAATGTACCAGGGTGATAATGTTTATCTGAGAGGTTTCGGCTCTTTTATTATCAAAACAAGGGCAGCTAAAACGGGAAGAAACATTTCTAAGAATACTGCTATCGAAATCCCCGCTCACAATATACCGGCTTTCAAACCCTCCAAAACTTTCACTGAAAAAGTAAAGGCTAAAGTAGCTGTAAAATAATAACTGAGTAATAACATTTTAAATTTTTAGAAATGCCAAGCGGAAAGAAAAGAAAAAGGCACAAAGTAGCCACCCACAAAAGAAAAAAAAGAAGAAGAGCAAACCGACATAAAAAGAAAAAATAAGTCTCTTCTGACTTCAGAAATATATAGTATAGTTGGTGTTTTTTATTTAAAATAAAGTCTCACCGACTATATTTTGTTTTAAGCAAACCCTAACTCCATTTTCATCTATTAAAAATAATCTTATGAAGCAATGAAGAAAGAACTTATTGTATCGCATGAAGATGAGCTGACCAAAATAGCCCTGCTGGAAGACGGCCGCCTTTTTGAACTCCATGAACAGGAAGACAAAACCGACTTTGTAGTAGGCGATCTGTTTATCGGTAAAGTAAAAAAACTGGCTCCCAACCTGAATGCCGCTTTTGTAAATATCGGCTATGGAAAAGATGCTTTTCTACATTATCACGACTTAGGACCGGAGTTCCTGACGTACAAAAAATTCCTGGCAGACACACTGAGCAAGAAACAGTCGTCTTCCAGTCTGAAAAATTTTCCTATTCAAAAGGAGATTAATAAAAACGGTACCGTAGACCGCGTCATTGCCAAAGACGATGTCGTGCTGCTCCAAATTACCAAAGAACCTATTTCCACCAAAGGGCCGCGTATTTCTACGCAAATTTCTCTTACAGGCCGATTTCTGGTGTTGATCCCTTTTGACAATAAAGTTTCCATTTCCAAAAAAATAGGCACTGCCGAAGAACGCGAACGCCTGCGCAACCTGATAGAAAGCATAAAACCTGAAGGATTCGGTGCGATTATCAGAACCGTTGCAGAAGGAAAAAAAGTGGCTGAACTGCACAATGACATGAATCAACTGGTGCAAAAATGGGAAACCACTTTCAAAAATATTCAGAAAAACAACATTCCCAGCAAGGTACTGAGCGAAGACGATAAAGCTTCTGCTATTCTGAGAGACAATTTCAATGCAGATTTCGTGAGCATTATTTGTGATGACGAGCAGATGGTGAAGGATATGAAAAGCTATCTGGAAGTTATTGCTCCGGAAAGAAAAAATATTGTCCAGTATTATGATCATCATATTCCTTTACTGGAATATTATAATGTCGAAAAACAGCTGAAGCAAAGTTTTGGAAAACATGTTAATATTGCAGGCTCACGAGGTGCTTATCTTGTAGTGGAACACACTGAGGCTTTGCACGTTATAGATGTGAATTCAGGCCCGAATTTATCTTCAGCATCCACCAATAAAGAACATGCTTTGAACGTAAATAAAATGGCTGCAACAGAGATTGCACGCCAGCTGCGGTTGCGGGATATGGGCGGGATTATTGTGGTAGATTTTATCGACATGCCCAATGCAGAACACCGGAAAAACCTGTACGAACATCTGAAAGAAGAAATGAAACGTGACAAAGCGCGACACAAAATTCTTCCGCCCAGCAGATTTGGGCTTATCCAGATCACAAGACAGCGGAACCGTCCGGAAAAACAAATTGAAACCAAGGAAGAAAATCCAAATGCTACAGGAGAAATTCTGGCTCCAATCGTAGTGGTGGAACGCATGGAAGAAGCCATCAGAAACTTTATTCAGAAAGAGAAAGGCAAGCTTTTCCTTCATGTACATCCTTTCGTAGAAGCATATCTTACCAAAGGCCTCATGAGTATCCAAACTAAATGGTACCTGAAGTATAAAAAATGGGTCACCATCATACCACGAGACAGCTACAAGTATCTGGAATACAAACTTTACAACAGCAAAAAAGAAGAACTGATGAGCTATTCAAATTAACAATACAAGCTTTCGGGAAACCGAAGGCTTTTTTTGAGTCCTAAAACGGTTGCCAGCGATTTTCCTAATTTTTTTAAATTTTCATAAATTTGAACTATGAAATTTGATGGAAGAGATTTACTGAACAGAATAAAAAATACAAGCCTGTACGGAGAGCACGCTCACTCAGTTTATTCCCCGCCCTACCGCCCTCTTTTTTCTTACGAAGAAATTCTGGAAAAAAATCCGCGTTTTGCGGCAGTCAACATCCTGTTGTATTTTAAAAATAATGAATGGTATTTCCCTTTGATGCAGCGTACAGAGCATGAGCGCGACCGTCACAGCGGGCAAATTTCACTTCCGGGAGGAAGCCGTGAAGCGGAGGATAACAGTTTTGCCAACACCGCCATCAGAGAAACATCTGAGGAAATGGGAATTGAAAAACCTTACATTCGTATTATCCGGGAAATGTCGCCGGTGTACATCCTTCCTAGCAATTTTTATGTACATCCGTTCGTTTCTTTCACCAAAAAAAATCCGACATTTATTCCACAGGAAAATGAAGTTGTGGAACTGATTGAATTTCCGGTATCAACTTTGCTTCAACTTCCAGATAAACCTGAAATGATGGTACTTGCCGGATCACGAAGTGTAGAAGTCCCTGTGATCAATTTTGAAGGTTACCGCATTTGGGGAGCCACTTCCATGATCCTGAGCGAATTCAGCCAGGTGTTGAAAAATATGTAACTTTGCAGATTATGTTAAAACGAATGGCGAAAAAGAACATTTTCACCGATGCATTTGGTACACCGTATGTCTTCAAAAGACTGATTATTTTTATTTTAGGAATTGTTTCTTACAGAAGATTCAACGGGTTCAATAAACTGACGATAACAGGAACCGAACATCTTCTGGATTTGCCCGATTCCAACGTACTTTTTGTTTCTAATCATCAGACTTATTTTGCTGATGTAGCTGCGATGTATCACGCTTTCTGTGCTGTAAATAACGGCTATTTAAACACCATTAAAAATCCGGTATATCTGCTGAACCCCAAAGTAGATTTCTATTACGTAGCAGCGGAAGAAACCATGAACAAAGGAATTCTTGCCCGAATTTTTAAAATTGCAGGCGCTGTTACCGTGAAAAGAACTTGGCGTGCTGAAGGCAAAAATGTAAACCGGTTGCTGGATATGAGTGAAGTGGACAATATTATGAAAGCTTTGGACAACGGCTGGGTGATTACTTTTCCACAGGGAACCACTGCCGCTTTTGCGCAGGGAAGAAAAGGAACAGCCAAACTGGTGAAAAATCAAAGGCCCATTGTTGTTCCCATCAAAATAAATGGCTTCAGAAGAGCGTTTGATAAAAGAGGACTTCGCATAAAAGTAACCGGAGTACGCCCGACGCTGGAGTTTAAAAAACCGCTGGAAATAGATTATGAAACAGAAACCGCACAGCAAATTCTGACCAAAATTATGATTTCCATAGAACAGACTGAAGATTTTAATTTATTGCATCAGTATGAAGAAGAACTGAAAGCAAAGAAAAAAGCAGAATTACCTTCCTAATCTCTTTATATGAAAAAAATAACATTCCTGCTCATCTTGTTTTTTATCGCTTCCTGCAACACGCAAAAAGTGTATTCCGATTATGATTACAGTTACTCCAGAAGCGGAGGTTTTGCGCCTGTGTATGAAAACTTTCTCATCAAAGGGAATAAAGCGCATTATTCTTTCGAAGGCCAGGGAAAGAAAATCAAGAAAAATTTTAAGATTTCTTCCGACGAAATTCAAAAACTAGAAGAAGTATTGGCTGCGAATAATTTTCGGATGATACAGGAAGACCGAAAAAAACTCTACGATTATATCAGTACTACCATAAAAGTTAATCACGGTAAGCAATCTGCCAGCAAAAGTGACGCGAGTTACATCATGGAACAAGACCAAGAAAAATGGGATCGTGTGACACAGGCTTTTCAGGAGCTTCTGAAATCCAAACTGAATACAAATCCCTAAATTAAATATTAAAGATAGCATGAACATCGCTGACGCCTTTGAGAAAGCACAACATAAAACCCGGGTTCTTGTCGCAGGAAATGAAGTGCAGCAACTGCTTAAAAACATTTTGAACTTTCATGGGAAAAATTTTGATGAGATTACTGAAACTTCCACGGATACAGGAAATGATTTTGCGCTTTATTCCACTCAGGACCTCATCGCAGGTTCCGATTTCCGGCCTAATATCGCACTGATTACAACACCTGTAAATGCTGAGGAAAGCCAATTACTTGTCAGCAAGATGACTTCGGGGGGAGTTCTAATTTATCCAGAAAACCACGTTATTTTTTCAGAAGCGTTACAACAAACCTCAAATTATTTCAGACAACTTCCCTACAGCACCTCCGAATACAGTCAGAAAGACGGCTATTTCATCGCTAAAACATCCTTAGGCGAACTACCCCTGGAAATTCAGAAATCAGACACGATGATGCATCTGGAAGGCCTCAGATTATGTTGTCAACAATTCGGGCTGATGGAAGAAGAATTTTATGAGGCGTTGCTGGCGGTTTCTTCAATGTGATTTATAATATAATCATAAAAAAAGTCCTTCTACACGTTGCGGAAGGACTTTTTTTGTTTAAAAGATTATTAATCAATAATTTCAAATTCTATTGGCATGGTACCTGTTCTGAGGTTTCCGATTTCATCATACGCTGCTTTGGAAAGATCCAGTGCTCTGGCGGCATGAAACGGGCCACGATCGTTAATAGTTACCACCACACTTTCGCCGTTTCTCAGGTTGGTTACTTTTACTTTAGTACCAAAAGGAAGCGTTCTGTGCGCTGCTGTGAGTTTTGTGTTATGAAAAACCTCACCGCTTGCTGTTTTTCTTCCATTAAATTTGTCGTGATAATACGACGCATAACTTGTTTTTACCTCCTCATTATCTTTGGTATTATTCTTGAAAGAATAAAGGCCAAGAGTTGAAATCATCATTATGATTACGAGAATTCCTCTTTTCATCATTTTGAATTTTATTGGTTTGACGAGGGCAAATGTAAACTGAAAAACTAACCCGTCAGAATTATTGCGTTAACGAAAGTTAATATAATGTTAAATAGTTGTTAAAGTCGCCGTGAAACACCGTGAAAAAAGGCTTTCCGAAAGAGTGTTAAATAATGTTAAAAGAAGCAGCTAAAAGTTAATTTAATTAACGAACCCTGTTTCTTTTATTGATATCTTAAAAGCACATGACATTGATCATCAATTCAATACAAAAATAAAACGCTCAAAAATGAGCGTTTTTTCTATCAAAATGAAAAGATATATTTCTGAAAAGGAAATTATACCAATACTCCATATAAATCGAATTCTTCAGCAGCAGTTATTTTAATATTCATGAAGCTTCCTGAAGAAATATAAACGTTAGTTGCTTCCACAAGTACAGTATTATCGACATCTGGCGAATCAAATTCTGTTCTGCCCACAAAATAATTTCCTTCTTTCCTGTCGAAAATACAACGGAATACTTTCCCGATTTTTTCCTGATTTTTCTCCCAGGAAATCTGTGATTGCAGTTCCATGATTTCCTCTACTCTTCTCTCTTTCACTTCCTGCGGAATATCGTCCTGAAGATGATAAGCATGCGTATTTTCTTCGTGAGAATAGGTAAAGCAGCCCAGTCTGTCGAACCGCTGTTCGGCAACCCAGTTTTTCAATTGCTGAAAAACCTCTTCCGTTTCACCGGGATATCCTACAATCAGCGTGGTACGAATGGCCATATCCGGAGCATATTCCCTGAACTTTCTGAGCAAATCATTGGTTTTTTCGGCGGTTGTTCCTCTTCGCATGGATTTGAGGAGATCAGAATTAATGTGCTGCAACGGAATGTCAATATAATTGCACACTTTAGGTTCGGTGCGGATGATTTCCAGAACATCTTCCGGAAACCCTGAAGGAAAGGCATAATGCAGCCGGATCCATTCAATTCCGTCCACGGTGATCAGTTCACGCAAAAGATCTGCAAGTGCTCGTTTCTTATACAAATCTAAACCGTAATAGGTGAGATCCTGTGCAATAAGAATCAGTTCTTTAGTTCCGTTTTTAGCGAGATTTCGCGCTTCCTCAGATAACTTTTCTATTGGTTTTGAAATATGACCGCCTCTCATGAGCGGAATTGCACAAAAAGAACACGGCCTGTCGCATCCTTCCGAAATTTTCAAATAGGCGTAATGTTTCGGAGTTGTAGTCAAACGTTCTCCTACCAGTTCGTGTTTATAATCTGCGCCCAGCTGTTTCAGTAAAAATGGCAGTTCGCGGGTTCCGAAATACTGATCTACATTCGGAATTTCCTTTTCCAAATCCGGTTTGTACCGTTCGGAAAGGCAACCCATCACAAACACTTTTTCCACCTCGCCTCTTTCTTTTGCTTCCACAGCATCCAAAATCGTATTTATGCTTTCCTGCTTGGCATTATCGATAAACCCGCAGGTATTGATCACCACAATATCGCCGCGATCCTCATGAACAACTTCTTTCCCGTTGGCAGACAATTGTCCCATCAACACTTCAGAATCCACTACATTTTTGGAACATCCCAGAGTGATGACATTAATTTTCTTTTTTCCTGTTGATTTTGTGCGCATAGTAAAGGTTAGGATACATTAAATTGACAACTGCTGAACATCAGAATTGCAGGGTGCAAATTTAGCAATAAAAAAAGAACCATTTCTGATTCTTTCAAAGTTACAGGATATTAAAAATTTCTCTGACTGAAGGCGGGTAGAATTTTATCTTTTTCAGACAGAATAACCTCTGATAGCGCCAGTTTCCAGTCGATATTAAGGTCCTTATCGTTCCAGATAATGCCCCCTTCCGATTCTTTGCTATAATAGTTGTCACATTTATAAGCGAAAATTGCAGTCTCAGAAAGCACCGCAAACCCGTGGCCGAAACCTCGGGGAACGTACAGTTGCTTTTTATTTTCGTCAGAAATTTCCAGTCCGAACCATTTCCCGAAAGTGGGAGAATCATGACGTAAATCCACAGCTATATCCCAGACCGTACCTTCCAGACATGATACCAGTTTCGCCTGAGCATGTTCGCCTTTCTGTAAATGAATTCCCCGGAGAACGCCAAATGTGGATTTTGAAATATTATCCTGAACGAAATGTCCGTTCATACCGGTAATTTCTGTGAATTTTTTCTCATTAAATTTTTCATAGAAATAGCCGCGTTCATCCTCGAAAACAGTGGGTTCTATAATGTAGCAATCCTTCAAAGGAGTTTCAGAGAGGGTCATAATGGATCTTTTATTAAAACATATAATGTATTGAAAATAATAGCTATATCCTTAAAGACGCTTTGATTATCGATATATTTCATATTCAGCCTAAGTTTTTCAGGCATAATTTCCTGTATATATGTTTCTTCGGGATCATTAGATTTTGCAAGAATTTCGCTTTCATTTCTGAATTTAATAGAAGCATAATCTGTGATTCCCGGCTTTACGGAAAGCACTCTTTTTTGTTCATCGTTATAAAGTCGGGTATATTTTTCCACCTCAGGCCGTGGTCCCACAAAAGACATATCGCCCATCAATACATTGAAAAGCTGAGGAAGTTCATCCAACTTATAATTCCTGAGATAATATCCTACTGAAGTCACTCTTGGATCCTTATTTCCTATAGTAAGAGTACCTTTATCAAAAGAATTAGGATGCATGGTTCTGAACTTTAAAACCTTGAATACAGAGCCATTTTTGCCGATGCGTTCCTGACTAAAAAGCATTCCGCCCTTACTATCTAAAAGGACAAAAATACCAATTATAATGAATAAAGGGGAGAAAAGGAGAATCCCTAAAGCGGAAAAGAAAATATCAAATATTCGCTTCATTTCCAACTACACGCTGATAAGATTCTTCAACAACCTGACAGATAAAATCTACCTGCTCATCCGTCAGTTCAGGATAAATGGGAAGTGATATTTCCCGAGAATAAATATCATAAGAAACGGGATAATCTTCCATTTTATAACCAAGATCTTTAAACAAAGTGAGCATTGGCATTGGGATAAAGTGTACATTTACTGACACTCCTTTATCTGCAATTTCATTAATGATTTCATTCCTTTGGCCTTCAGATATCTTTAGGATTTTCAAAGGATATAAATGATAGCTAGAGGTGCGTTGATCATCTTTTAATACCGGGATCTGAGCCCAAGGTTTATTATTGAAAAATGCTTGGTATCTTTCTCCTACTCTAATTCTTTCTGGCAGCATTTGTCCAGAGTATTTTCTGATCTGAGCCAACCCCATTGCAGCACACAAATCCGGCATATTTATTTTCAGTCCTGGAAATACAATATCGTATTGCCAGCTGTTTCCGCCACCCTGAGATTTTGTAAAAGCATCTTTAGTTTGCCCGTTCAATGTCCAAAGCCTCAGAACGCTGTATTCCTCTGGATTTTGAAAAGGAGTCGGCAAATTAAGGCATATTGCGCCACCTTCTGCTGTGGTCACATTTTTAACTGCATGGAAAGAAAAAACGGTGATATCTGTCAGTTTTCCCGTTCGGAAATTTTGATAATGGGCTCCAAAGGAATGAGCTGCATCTGACAACAATAAAATTCGACCGAGTTTATGTTGATTTTCTGAATCAGGTGAAAATTTTGCTTTAATTTCTTTACTGTCGACCAATTCATTCAACTCCTCATAATGGCAAGGTAAACCTGCGACATCCACCGGAATGATCACTTTGGTACGTTCGGTGATGGCTGCTTTTATTTTATCATTATCAATAGTGAAGTCATCTTTTACATCTACCATTACCGGAGTGGCTCCACATCTTATTACCGCCAAAGCTGTTGCACAATAGGTATAGGCAGGAACAATAACCTCATCCCCTTTTTTCACACCAAACCACTTCAATACCAGAATAGCTCCAGATGTCCAAGAATTTACACACAACGTATTTTCAACATCTGTGAATCTAGAAATCTCATCTTCAAAAGCCTTTACTTTGGGACCTGTAGTTATCCAACCTGACTTCATAGTGTCCACTACTTCATTGATAATGTCTTCATCAATGTAAGGCGGCGAAAACGGAATTTTCATATATTATTAAAATATTTTATAAATCTGTACATTTTTCTCCCTCGAAAACTCTCAAAAACTTCTAATACAACATATCCTGAATCCCTATAAAACTGCACAGCCTTTTCATTTTCATCATAATCTGTTGTTAAAGCAACGGGTAATAGATCAGGATTGTAATTATTAACCTCCGATTCAAAACCTTTTAAAAGCAACTTCCCATATCCTCTCTTATTTTTCTTACTGGCTATACTGAGGAGTTCGGCAAATATAATATTATTTTTATCAGATTTAATAATTTTATAACCAACTCTTAAAAGTGAAGCGGGTTTGGCAAAAAGAAATTTTATTCCAATGAGAAAGAAACTGAGAAAATTATTTTTAACAATTTTTTTGTAAAAACCCCTGTTATCTCTGGTTCCGGCCACAAATCCCTTTACCTCGCCCTCATCTTCCAACACGAGAAGAATGCCGGGTGATTTAAGGAATGCCTTATAAAAAATTCTCAGAAAAGAACTTCCTAAGGATGTTAAAAAAAAATTATGAAAACGGTTCATATGGATCTCCACGATCTCAATAATATCTGATGAGTTAGCTTTCCTAATGGTCATTTTGTGTTTTTAATGATATAAGTGTTTAGCCTTTCAGCCCCGGCTGCACGCGAAAATTTTTCAGCATACAAGTTTAAACTGTTTTTTCGTATTCTTACTACTATTTCTTGCGAATATTGAATCAGTTTTAATGCAGCTTCTTCAAAACCCGTATTATCTTCAGAATGAAACACTTCACCCAATTGCGCTTCTGTAACGAAAGCACGCGCTTCTCCTTCTATTCCGGCTAATAATGGCTTGCCGATTCCGATATAGGCCTGAAGTTTAGAAGGGATAATGCTTTCATAAATCGGATCTTTGATCAAATGTAAAAATAAAGCATCGGCTGCCTGGAGGTATTTACCGATTTCGTTTTCGGAAACCCTTCCGTGTAAAATCACATTTTTGTTATGACCTACTTTTTTTTGGAACAGTTTGAAATCCGTTCCGTCTCCAAAGAAATGAAAAAAAATTTGATGATTTTTTTCAGTGATGTTGTTAATTGCTGAACTCAATTTGGACAGACCTTGATGAACTCCGATATTTCCTGCATACACAATATGAAATCCATTATCTTCAAATTGATATGATGGAGTGATTATAGTAGGATGACTTTCTATCATTGACCAATTGTAGAGAGTCAGAATACGATCTGGCGAAATATTCTTAGAAGCAACGATTTTACGGAAACTCTCTGATACAGTGACAAATAAATCGAAAGTTTTATAATAAAAATGATTTAATAAAAAATCCAAGATATTAATCATCACCTTCGAGTTGATAAAACCCGAAACTCTGATATTTTCCGGAAAAACATCTTGAATATCCAAAAGGATTTTTGATTTGGGTTTAAAAACTTTAATCGCCCACGCACAAAAAATGACGAATGGAGATGACTGAAGAATGTAATAGAAACTATTTCTTTTTCCGTATTTTAATACAGCCAGAGCCGAAAAAAAACCGAATACAAAATAATTCAGTGCTCGTTTCATACTGTTCAAACTGTGGTCAGCATACGTGAATACGCGAACGACCTGAATTCCGTCCATGGTTTCTTCTGCAAAAAAATTATTTTTATAGCCAGCATAAATCTTCCCTTTCGGATAATTTGGAAAGCTCGTTATCACGACAGGATTCCATCCTTTTTCCCTGATATTTTTGATGAAATCTATATCTTTCAGATAAGGTTCCGGAGTGAAAAACTGTGCGATATAAAAAAAATTTCTGCTCATTGATTTTCGTTTCATGTCATACGATTCGAAGTCGCATGTTTTAAGAATAAATTTACTAGTTTTTCCACGTATTTATCCGCTGTGAAGTTTTTTTTGTAAAAGGAAATAGCTTCTCTTGATTTTTTATGGTACTCATCCGGATCATTAATCATATTCCGAACAGCATCAGCAATTTGCACCGGTGACTTAGGCTCTACAAAGAAACCGTTATCTGCATTTACCATCGCGGGAATCAGCCGATAATTAGTCACAATCGGGACACATCCGTAAGCAAGAGCTTCGAGGACGGAAACAGGTTGTCCTTCGTTGATATAATAGCTTGGTAATAAAAAAAAGTGATTTTCGGAAAACTGCCGTGCTTTTTCGTAACCGTATAATCCTTCTGTATAAATTACTTTACCCTCCAGACGATTCGTCTTGATGAAATTAAAAAAACTTTTTTTTGCTTCTCTTGCAGATTTAAACATTTCATCTTCTCCATCTTCTAAAATTCTCCCGGCAAATACAGCAGTGACATTCTGGCTATATTCATTCACTAAAATATTTATGGCTTCCAAAACATCCCAATATCCTTTACCTTCAATTAAATTACTAAGATAAAAAAGTTTTACCGGCTCTTCCTTTTTTATTTGCTTAGGAATCATTGCTGCCATGTCTATTTTCTCAGGAAGCCCGTTAGGAATTGAAATCACTTTGTTATGATAATTTGGAAGAAAGCTAAACTGTTGCTTAGTAAAATCCCCCTCTACAATGATACATTCTACTTTTCGGAAAGTATTCTTGATCATTTCTTGAACTTTCTGACTTTGAGAAGAATAAAACTTGCTATAATTCGCACCGAACTGATGCGCAATAACTTTCTTACCAAATAAATAAGCGACCCGGATAAAAATATAATCCCTCAGAAAACCAACCTTAGACTGTGCTGTATTGATATAAACAAGAGTTAATTTACTTGTAGTCATCATAACCCAAATGAACTGGAAGATAAGCAGGAAATTATCAATGAGTTTCGTAAAATTAAATTTGCCTGAGACTCTTTTTTTATGAAAATCCGGATCAATAGACTTTCCGAAATCGACCACTTTAGTAGAAATTCCTTTTTCTTCGAGTTTATCCACAATCAACTGAAACATCATCGACTGTCCGTTAACTAAGGTATTGTTCTGTGTGGTGGCTCCCACCATTATCAATTCTTTCATTTAATCAATCCTATTGATCCATTGCTCAACTTTCAGTAAGCCATCTGTCAGCTTCGTTGTCGGTTTCCATCCTGTTTCACGGTGTATCTTGTCAATGCTTAAAACATTATATGCACAATCAAAATTTCTGGATAATTTTTCATTCAAGCTGATTGGCTTTTTTGCTATCCGGCTGATTTCATCAACGATTTCTTTTATGCTGCGGGCTTCTCCACTTCCAACATTGTATTTTGTGACAGCCCCGGGATGCTTGATTTGAGTAATACATTTTAAAATTGCATCTGAAAGATCATCTACATATACAAAATCCCTGATAACTTTTCCGCCGTTGTAAAGATCTAATAGACCGTTTTCTTTCACAGCCCGGAATGCAAAACCAATTATACCCTGCGGCTTATTAAGATTCTGGTAGGGGCCGTAAACATTTGCCGGACGCAGGATATAACTTTCAAATCCCGAAATACGAGTCAAAAAATCAACATAATTTTCAGTGATTAGTTTAGAAAGCCCGTATGTAGATATAGGATATTCAGAAGTTTCTTCAGGAATGGGAATACGTTGAGCCACATCTCCATACACAGTACCGCCCGACGAGAGATAAATGAATTTTTTCATCTGGATACTTCTTGAACTTTGTTCGAGAAAACGGATTACGGGTTGGGTATTAAGCATAAATTCTTCAGCCAAACTGGCGTTTGAACCAGGAACGGTAGCATTTACTAACCAAATAACTGTACTGCAATCCCGAAGAGAATCCAATAATTCATTCAGGATGTTTACATCAAGAGTAATCTGCTGATAATTTTCATCTTCAAAATTTCGAAAAAAACTGCTGCCAATAGCTTTTACTTTCATCCCGTGGGAAAGTAAAAATTCACTTAAATTAGTACCGATGAAGCCTCCTCCACCTACAATAGCAATTATGTTCATAGACAATTTCGGTTAAGTAGTTTATTTTGGTATTGCTTCTGCCAGATGTGGGTTATTCATTTATCCGGGTTTTTTAAAAATATATAAATTATCAAGCAAACTATTGATTTCATGTAAAGGCACAAATTAACAAAATATATTTTATACATTTATTGAATAATCGTTTTCCATGAGAATATTGCCTACTATTTTTGCTTTCCTTCTTTCATCTTTGCTTTTCAGCCAGAAAGTGAATCTTACTGATTTTGCTCATTCCAAAACAGGGGATGCCATCCTAAAAGCAGTTTCCATTATTAAAAGAGATTACACTTCGAAAAAGAAACGAGTTGTACTGGAAATTCCACCAGGAATTTATACGCTCACCGAACCTCTTATTTTAGATAAATACATAAGCCTGCAAGGTGATGCATCAGGAGGAACAGTATTGCAGGTAAAAGTTCAGAATATGGAAGGTATAATTTTGGAAAATAATCGGAGCGAAACCGATATCAACAGTGGCTACAATACGATCCGTAATCTGACCATTACCGGTCCTGACTTCGGGAAAAATCCATTTGAATGGAAAGACACCAGCAAATACAACATCAGAAGTATTGGTATAAAAATTCAGGGATTAAGAAACCGGATTGAGAACTGTACCATAGATGGTTTTCTATGGAGCGGCATTTTGGTGTCAGGAAGTTATTACAATTACATCAGCGATAATTTCATTAAAAATAACCGTATTGGAATTACTCTTGAAAACACCTCAACTAGTGCTTTCATTAGGGGAAACGAATTGCGGATGAACGGCGCTGGTTTGCTGATAGACCAAAGTTCCTACGCTAATTTTATCAGCAATAATATGATAGAAAATAATCTGGGGAATATGCTGAATGAGTCCAACTCTAAAGATTCTACTGTATCTGCAGGAAATGGATTGATCATCAAAAACTCAACAAACAATTTTGTACAGAATAATTACTTTGAACAACACTATAATAATATAGTGCTTCATAACGCTGAAAATAATCATATTTCCTCCAATTTTTTCGGCGTGACACAGTTGGAAAACAAAACGCAGAACATTTTGAAACTGTCCGGAAAAACAACTCATAATCTTATTGAAAATAACACAACCATGGGAGCAACTTCCGAAACGGATGCCTTACGTATTATATTACAAGGCAACAATTTCTCTTCTAATGTAATCGATTTCGGAAGAGAAAAAAATGAAATACTGAAAAGCAAATTCAGAAAAAACCAAAACCCCGAACAAGCACCTAAAGTTCCTTAGGATATTTTACTTTCCGAAAATCTCCTTTACTTTTTGCATTTCCATAAGAAATTTTTCCTTTCGGTTTTTATCGCCGAACAGCCTTGCGGCTAACAATTTTAATTGATATTCTCTGAGGAAATTTTTAAGAAACTTTCGTTTGTTTACGGAATATTTATCAAGATAATAATACAGTGCATTCATTTCGCTTTCAAACGCTTTTTCAGAATAAGCTGTTCGATTTCCCACCAGATGATAATATATTTTCTCAGACTTGTATTTCACATGAAAGCCTCCTTTCTGTAATCTGTTGGTAATATCTGGCTCCTCATAATACATGAAAATATTTTCGTCAAACAGCCCAACTTCTTCGAAAGAACTGCGGCGAAGAAAAAGAAAAGCTCCGGCAAGATAATGTTGTTCCGAATTGAATGCTTCTATTCGGTTCATATACTTCATGATCCACCCACTCAATGGATTTTTAAACTCCGGTTTCTGGTAGAAGGAATAATTGGAACCCCCCATTTGCTTATAGCCCAGCAGCGCAAGTGTTATATTTTCTGAAAATTCGGAAAGCACATCGGAAAGTATAGAAGACCCAAAACGTACATCCGGATTCATGATACAAACAATATCCCCTGATGATGCCCGTATTCCAATATTATTGCCTTGTCCATACCCTAAATTTGCCGTATTATGAAGATATTTTACTGAGAGAATCTGATTCAGCGGATGAGATTCTGTCATCTTTTTCATTCCTTCTGCGTTTCTCCCGGAACTGTTATCTACTACCATAACTTCCAAGAACTGAGGTTCAATATCTCTGTACTCCTCAATAGAAGAAAGACAGTCATGAATATACTGTTGGGAATTGTACGTGACTATGATTATTGAAATTTTATATTGCATACACTGGCTTTATATTTTGAACTAAATAATATAGTCAAGATATTTTATGGATTTTATACTTCTAATAAGTTCCTCTTCGTAAAAGGATGTGCCGAATAAATAGTGTGGAAGAATATATATGGTAAAACCTGCTATTAGATGAACTGCACCAAAAGACATAAAATATAAAAACTTAGCTCGAGGAGTCTTGTTTCTTATCAAATAGAGGAAAAAAATTACCCAAAAAATCAGAAAAGGGAAAACATATCTCTGTCCCAGCACCTGCATAAAAAAAGAGGCAGGAATGAAAATTATAGTAAAAAATGATATCTTAGAAAGAAAACGGTACATTTTATCATCGGTATAATCGGGATTTGATCTTCGATAATTGTAGTCAATTATCAGCAAGTAAAAAATGTAAATAAAATAAGGCAAAGATGCAAAGATGCCACCCATTACGGAACTCGTCATATCTTGTTTAGCATAACTCCCAAAATGTTCCAATTTCTGGATTATACCCAATTGAAATAATATGAAAACCAAAACGGATATTACTCCAGTAATTAACAGAATATACTTAAAAAACGATTCGTTTTTAACAAAAAAATATAATGGCAAAAATCCATATAGCACAATAACAGCTAAGTGAGAAGTAAGTGCTAAAGCTGTAAATATAAAGAATAGGATAAGCTTGCGGTCTGTTAACAAATAATGTATTGAAAGGAGAAAAAATGGAAATGCTAAATAATATCTAATTTGATTGACAAAAGGCACATAATACAATACGATTAATATGAAGAAAACATAGAAAATATTTTTAGTGTACCGAGAGATTAAATAGAAAAAACTCAGGGTGGAAATAGTAATATGCAATTGAAAAAATATTTCAAATTTATAGCCATAACCCGTTAAAATTTCTTTTAAAAAAAGAAACATTGGATCTGTCTTATCCCAATTGCTGTAATAAAAATACTCATACATATCCCAATCCGAAGTATCTCTCACCCCAAGCGTGAAATATAGCACAATGATCAGAGTTAGAACACTTATCACAATGCTGATTAGCCGCTTCTTAATAACTTCAAGAAACTGGCCTACAAGCCAATGAATGAATATGAGAGCCGAGAGTAATAACAAAATTTTATTTTTTTACCATAGCTATAATGCTTCTGATTGTGTTTCTATAAAACAGGAAATAAATCAGTCCATAAGAAACCAACGCCAAAGTACTCCCAATAATGAGTTGCACTACAATAGTTTCAACATCTTTTACCAAAAAATGTACGGCGACAAAGATAGCAAACGAAATCAAAAAGGGTGGTGAAACAATGGCTATCTGATTTAAAAGTGATTTATTTAAAACGGTTTGTGCAAAAAATGAAGTAATTAAAAATTGTAAAACCTGCTGTATTAAGATTCCGTAACCTATGGCTATAATTCCATGTTTTACCGTTAACAGAAGTATAGCGAAACCTATAATTTTTGTGATGACTTCAATTTTAAGAAATAATGTTGTTTTATTTTTCACCTGAAAGAGCATCATATTATTCACAATCAATGGATAAAAAGCATATCCCATACACAACAAAGTAAAAACTGGTGCCATATCTGCCCATACTTCAGAAAATAAAAAAATGATAAGAGGCTGGGCAATGGCAGCCATAATAAAAAAAAGAGGAAAAAAAATTAGACAGCAGACAGTGGTATAAAATTGATTCAGTTGGAAAAGCTTGTCATTATCATTTTGATGTGAAGAGAAAAAAGGAAATAATACCCTCTGCAATACATTGGTAAGAACACTGGCTGGCATCTGAGTAAATTGGCTGGCTTTGGTATAAAGTCCTAAATCTGCAGTTCTGAGAACTCTACCAATTAGAATAGGATATGCATTGAAGTAAACAGCCTGAATAATGGCAGAAATCATTATTTTAGAACCAAAAGACAGTAGGGATTTCAAGGAGTTAAAGGAGAAAACCCAATCAGGAATCCAACGATATCCTATCCACAAGAATAACGCGTTGAATAATGTCATTAATAAATTTTGATACACCAATGCCCATACTCCATAACCGTCAAAAGCCAACCATACCGCTACCCCACCTGAAAGAAACACAGAAAGAAGCGAGTATTTTGCTTGCAGACGAAAATCCATCGCTATACTAAGTTTCGCTTTATGAACCATAATCGAAGAATTGAAAATAATACTGAGTGAAACCACCCGGAGAATAGTTGCAAGATTTTCGATATTAAAAAAAGCTTCCACAGAAGGTGCTGCCAAGAATATCACCAAATAAATAATAGCAGCCGCAAGAATATTAAAATAAAAAACCGTAGAAAAATCTTTCTCAGTTCGATTCAGTTTTTGAATAAGTGCGTTGGAAAACCCCCCTTCGGTAAGGGTGAGGGAAAGGGTTACAAAAACCAAAACTATGGCAATGACACCATAATCCCTAGGCAACAATAAACGTGCAAGAATAAGCTCCAAAACCAGCTGGAGCGCAACGAATCCAAATTTATCCACTGCGCTCCAAAACAATCCTTTGGATATATCTTTGCTATTGTACGTCAAGGGATCAAATTATAGTGTGCTTAAAAGGTCGCTTGCAATTTTTATTTATTTGTCAATTTTCCCCACCAACTTTTCTGCTCAGCATTATAACCATACCCATATTTGTTTCCATAGCCGAAATGGTCTTTAGAGACGTCATTCAGGATGAAGGCGGTGTTTTTAATCTTGCCGGATTCTATCTGCTTGTTCGCAAATTCAATCAGACTTTCTTCTGTGTATCCGGAACGGGTTACATAAAGGGTGGCGTCTGCCAGGTTGGAAATGATCAAAGTATCGGTTACCAACATCAGCGGAGCCGTATCTAAAATAATGTAATCATATCTCTTGCGAAGTTCCACCAATAGTTCTTCATAACGTCCATTTCCTAATAACTCCGTAGGATTCGGCGGAATGCTTCCGGAATAAATCACATCTAAATGCGGATTATAAATAGAAACATGGATAAGATCATCAATCTTTTTCTCAGGAGAATATAAAAATTCTGTCAGTCCTTCCAAACCTTTTCTGGCTTGATTGTAACGTTGCAACTGCGGATTCCGGATATCTGAACCAATGATAATCACTTTTTTGCCAGGAGTAGCAAGAGTAAGTGAGAGATTAACCGAAACAAAAGTTTTCCCTTCCCCTTTCACGGATGAACTCACAAAGATAACTTTGCCTTCCTTTTGTTTCGGAAGCATAAAATTCATATTGGTAATCAAAATCCTGAAGGCTTCCGCCATTGGAGTAAGGTCGTTCATTCTGACCAATTCGGTTTCGCCTTTGCCCAATCTCGGAATCTCGCCCAGAATTGGTTTCCCGTTTGTCAATTTTATCAGATCCTGTTTTGAAAGAATCTTGTCATTCAGAATTTCTTTTACGTAAATAAGTGAAAAAGGAATAATAAGCCCTATCAAAAAAGCTCCTCCCAATACCAAAGCTTTCTTCGGCGAAACTGGTTTTTCCGAAGCATAAGCAGCATCAATAACGCGGGCTTTTGGCGCTGTAATCGCCATAGCAATGGCAGCCTCTTCTCTTTTTTCGAGCAAAAGTAGATACAGACTTTCTTTTATTTGCTGCTGTCGTTCGATACTGCGGAACATTTTCTCCTGTGCGGGAATTCTTGAGATTTTAGAATCTGCTCTTCCCTGTTGAGTTTCAATCTGATTTCTGGTGGCCAACAACGCTGTTCGCCCTTTCATCAAATTTTCGATAATCAGCGCTTTAGTAGAAATTAATTGTTTGGAAAGTTCCGTCACCAAAGGATTCTGGGCTGTAGCGTTTTCCATCAACTTTGCTCTTTCCAAAACCATCTGGTTGTACGCTGCAATCGCCGTGGAAGCACCGCCTGTATTGATACCTATTCCTGTAGGAAGCGTCTGGTCGATTCCCTGTCTCTGAATAAAACCGATAAGATCATTAATGAGTTGGATCTGGGTTTCGGTTTCCAGCAATTTTGCTGCTGCACTAGCCGAAGTTCCAACGTTCAGTTGAGCTTCAGTTTGCAAATCAGCAATTTTATTCATCGTCTTGAACCGTTCTTTCTCACCTTCAACAACACCTAATTCTTCCGCAATAATGGCAATACGTTCATCAATAAAATCTTTGGTTTTCTGAGATTCCGAATTTTTGTCTGAAATTGCATCTTCATTATAAGCTTCTATCAACGCTTTCACCATTTCCTTTGCCTTCTTTATATTACTGTATTTCAAGATAATATCAATAACAGTAACATCTTTATTGGCCAAATCTATGGTCATTTTCTTCTGATACTCCGTTACTCTTTCTTCCATAGGAGCATAAGCCAACAGCAACTGCCCATCTATCGGATATTTACGAGCATTATAATCTTTGTTTTTCAAGATCATAATATTGGCATATGGAAGATTGATGAGTTTGTTAAAAGTAGTATTTATCGGATTTGTAAAACCATCGGATTGAAGAGTAATTTTATCTCCGGCAATGGTAAGCTCTACTGGTTCTATCGTTTCTTTATAGTCTTTTTCATTAATCACTTTCACAATAACCGGCGCACTTTCATTGTACCGTTCTGTGGTAAGGAGCCCGTCTTTTTCCAAAACGTGTACCTGCAGATTCAAACTTTCCACCACGGAATTCATGAGTTTTTTGGTTTTGAAAACCTCCACCTCGTTGTCGATACTATTCGTGGACATTCCACCCAAACCTGAAAGATCCGAAAGCATACTCAGGTCAGAAGACATCCCTTTTTTGGCATCTTTAATCAGCACTTGGGATTTTATCTCATATTCCGGGGCGGTACTTTTGATATACAACACTGCCAAGGCAAGCATCGCTAAAACGGTTAATACAAACCAATACCATTTTCTGAGGTAAGGTTTTATAACTTCATTCAGGTTAAGATCTTCCTGGGTATTCTGTGACGTAGATTGATTACTGTTCATCAAATAATTACTTGGATAAAACAACACCCAATACAGTGACGATAATTCCTGCCGCACCTATGTACAGCGGAGTATTGGGGTTCATACGCGATTCTTTTTGTTTGGATTCGTTGGCTGCTACTACAATGACATCGTTCTGTTTCAGCTGATAAAAATCTGAACTGATAATGCCAGCATCCCGAAGGTCGAGTGTTTTTTTAACAACTTCATCATTCATTTTTCTCAACACCAGAACATTGTCTCTTTTTCCGTGAATGGTAAGATCTCCAGCAAGGCCTAAAGCGCTCAGAAGCGTTGCATTTCCATCAGGAACAACGAAAGTACCGGGATTCCTCACTTCTCCCAAAACAGTTATTTTATAATTAGCATGCCGAATATTAATCCCCGGATCTTTGATATAAGCAGTGAGGCTGTTTCTCAGTTCGTCCCGAAACATCTCAATCGTCTTGCCTGCCACGGACATTTTTCCGATATAAGGAAAGTAAATATTGCTTTCAGAATCCACAACATAAGTTGGCCCTGAAACGGTGGTTTGAGAGGCTGTAGGTAAATTAGAATTGGGAAGACTGTATTGCGCAGTATTTCCGGAACTGTAATTTTGGTTGAATGGTTTTGCCACCTCCATATCGCGGGCTGTCACCATAATCACCAGCTGATCGCCTGGTTGTATAAAGTTTGTGGAATTTGCCAAAACCAGTTGCGTGGCTGTTTGTTCGATATTCTGCATGTAATTCAAATCATTGGAGGACCTTGATTTACATGAAAACAGCATTAATACCAGACAGGCACTATAAAAAAAATGTTTCATTTTCATCTCAAAAAGAGCGTAAATATATTAATTTTTTATTTGTCCAATGCCTCATATACGGAATTATTGCTTTTGAATTCGGGGACTATAATTTTAAGCAAGGTGACTACTTCCAATTTATCCCTTCTTAAAGCGGCTTTTGTAATTCGGTTCACTAAGGTTTCTATATCACAGAATTCCATGTGTGGATCCTTGGAAATCATAATTTTCTCGTGCGGAGTCGGCAGCGTTTTTGCGCCATCACTCAGCAATTCTTCAAAAAGTTTTTCACCCGGCCGAAGGCCTGTATAAATAATTTTAATATCCACATCAGGTTCTAATCCTGAAAGTTTGATCATTCTTCTCGCCAGATCCAGGATTTTCACCGGCTCGCCCATATCGAACACGAAGATTTCTCCTCCTGATCCCATGGTGCCTGCCTGTAATACGAGCTCACAGGCTTCCGGAATAGTCATGAAAAACCGAACAATTTCCGGATGTGTAATGGTGATGGGGCCTCCTTTTTCAATCTGCTTTTTGAAATGAGGAATTACAGAACCGTTAGATCCCAATACGTTCCCGAAGCGGGTGGTGATGAATTTGGTGGTATTTCCTTCCACATCTTGTAATGCCTGAACCAGCAATTCGGCAGCTCTTTTTGAGGCACCCATCACATTGGTTGGATTCACGGCTTTATCGGTAGACACCATTACAAAACGGTTGACTTTATAAAGACTGGAAAGTGCTGCGATATTTTTTGTACCGAAAGTATTTACCAAAATTCCTTCGTGTGGATTTTCTTCAACTAAGGGAACGTGCTTGTATGCTGCAGCATGATACACCATGGAAAATCTGTATTTCTTGAAAAGAGGTTCTATCCGGTGTTTATTGGAGATATCTGCCAAAACAAATTTAAATCTGATGTGCGGATATTTTTCTCTCATTTCCAGTTCCACTTCGTATAAAGGTGTTTCTGCTTGATCCAAAACCACAATCAGAGAAGGATTAAATATGGCTACTTGCCTTACGATTTCGCTTCCGATCGAACCAGCACCGCCGGTCACCAACACTGCTTTATCATAATGTCTCCTTTTTACTTCTTCATTTTCTATTTTTATCGGTTTTCGGTTCAGTAAATCTTCAATTTGAAGATTCTTAATGGAACTGCGGATATCATCTCGAAGTTTTTGTACCGGAGGAGATTTAAAAACCTCGAGGTCTTTTTCCAGAAAAAGGTTCACCCAATGGTTCATTTCCTCTTTGGTCATCATTTCTTCTATAATAAGAATACCGTCTGCATCTAATTTATCTTTAGTATAATTTTCCAGTTTTTTACGATTATAGATAGGTCTTCCTAAAAGTTTTGCGCTTTTGGAATCAGTTCTTTGCGTTAAAAAACCAGCCACATGATAAGGCAACGATGGATTATCCAACAAAGCTCTTGCAACGGCAATGGCCTGCTCATCAATTCCTAAAACCAGAATTCTTTTTTTAAGACTTGTTCTCCTGAGTTCTCTGGCAAAATGAAAAAATTCTTTGACAAAAAGCCTGAACATGAACAACAGCGTCACCGAAATAGTGAAATAAATAAACAGAAATGTGGGCAGAAATAATTTATTTCCCGTAATAATAAAAGTAATGATATTGAGAATTCCCAAGGTTATCCCTGTGAGAACATTGGCCAGCATAATCTTGAAAAGATCAATAAAAGTTGAATGCCGGATAATACCAGAATATGTTTTGAAAATATACATATAGATGGTATTCACCACCAGAATTAGAAAATATTTGGTATAGTTTGGAACAGCTTCGGAGGAGTGGACATGCAATTTTTCCAACAAATAGAATGAGCCGGAAACCGCTGTCATCAAGATCATGACATCAATAGCCAGCACCACCCATCTGGGCAGATAACGAACATCTGATAAGCTCACCATATTATCGCCGCTGTAAATCCTGTTTTTAAGATTTTGCATGTTCATAATTACTCAATACTATATTTTTTTCATTCATTAATAAAATTTCAGACGGGTCTTCTTTTATGTGTACATTCTCAAAAGAGCTGTTACACACTAAACCATTACTTTTTTGAACGTATTGAGAATATTTTCCGCAATTCGGCTTCTATCATCGTCGGTGAGATTGGATCCTGAAGGCAGGCACAAGCCGTTATTGAAAATGGATTCGGATATTTTGCCACCATAGTAGCGTTCTTTTTTGAATACCGGTTGCAAATGCATCGGTTTCCATATCGGCCGAGATTCGATATTTTCCTGATGCAAAGCTAATCTCAATTCTTCACGCGTCAAAGAAGCTGATTGAGGATCAATGGTAATCACAGATAACCAGCGATTTGAAAAATAATCTCCGTTAGGTTCTTTCAGCACTGTTACACCGGGAATTTCCTGAAAAAGATCTTCATAAAAATCATGATTAGCTCTGCGTTGGGCTACCCTGTCATTAATAACTTCCATCTGGCCGCGCCCGATTCCTGCACATATATTGCTCATTCTATAGTTGTAACCCAAATTGGTATGCTCGTAATGAGGTGCGTCATCGCGCGCTTGCGTGGAAAGAAATACGGCTTTCTTTTTATACTCTTTTTTCTTAACAATCAAAGCACCCCCACCGGAAGTAGTGATAATTTTATTTCCATTGAAACTCAATATGGAAATATCTCCGAAGGTCCCACATTTTTTTCCTTTAAAAGTACTGCCCAAAGCTTCGGCAGCATCTTCAATGATAGGAATTTCATATCTTTTAGAAATGGAACGGAGATCATTTATTTTATAAGGCATTCCATACAAATCGACAGCAATAATCGCTTTGGGTTTTTTTCCGGTTTTTAATCTTTTTTTAATCGCATCTTCTACTGCATTTGGGCAAAGATTCCATGTATCCCGCTCACTATCCACAAAAAGTGCATTTGCATTAAGGTATTTAATAGGATTTGCAGAAGCTGAAAACGTGAGCGACTGGCAGATCACTTCATCATGCGCATGAACATCCAACAGTACCAATGCAAGATGCAAAGCTCCGGTTCCTGAACTTAATGCGGCAACATGAGCACCGTTTTGCAAAAAATCTTCCAGGTCCTGCTCAAAACCGTTGACATTTGGACCCAGTGGCGCCACCCAGTTTTCGTCGAATGCCTGCTGAATATATTTCATTTCACCTCCGCCCATATGTGGGGAAGAAAGCCAGATTTTTGTATTCATTATTGATCTTGTATTTTTTTCATTTTCATATTTCTAAATTCAATCGCACGAAAATATTCAGCATTATGCTGATAAAGAATATTATATCCTACTAAATTAAGATTCTTTGGGATCAGTCTGTACATTATACGGAAAAAAGTTATAAAAAGAAATCCGATTTTGGAAATCAGTAAAAAGCAAAACGCTTTTCTAAAAAGTGTCCACCAATTCTCCTTGCTTGGCAAAAAGAATACAATAAGAAATGTAAAATTCGACAGAATATTTTTAAACATTCTTAAGATGGAATTAATGAGCTATGAGTTTTAGGTTTTCGTTTTTCCCTGAAAAAGTGTACACACTCTCTCAGTCTATTCGCAAATTTACGATTAATTTTCAAAGTTCAATAAAAATATGTTAATCATACCCTTTCATATTCCATACACTACGGCTACCAATAAAAAAAGCAGCCTAAAGCTGCTCTGTTAAAATGTCGTTTCAAATCTTATTTTTTGTTCCTCACATTGGCCAAAACATCAGGGAAATAGATGTCTGAAAGATGCTCAAATTCGTCTCCTCTCATGAACATAGAAGCGTCTACTTCTTCGTAGGAAGATCTTCCTGCAGCAGCGATCAGTTCATTACAGGTGAGAAGGGTATTTTTATGAAAATGATATACTCTTTCAGATTTATCTGTCACATCCAGTCCTTTGATGAGCATTTTATCCTGAGTAGCCACACCTGTAGGACAGGCATTGGTATTACATCTTAATGCCTGAATACAACCCAGCGCAAACATAAATCCACGGGCATTGTTACACATGTCTGCTCCCATAGCGATAGCTCTTAGGATATCCAGAGAAGTCAGTACTTTTCCGCTGGCAATGATGCGAACTTTCTCTCTCAGATTATAATTTTTCAACGTATTATTCACAAAAATAAGTGCAGGTTCCAAAGGCATTCCCACTCCATCAGAAAATTCAGGTGGTGCAGCTCCTGTTCCGCCTTCGGCGCCGTCAACTGTTATAAAATCCGGGAAAATCTGAAGGACATTCATCTGTTCGCAAATATCTTCAAATTCCTTGGTATCACCAATACAAAGCTTAAAACCAACTGGTTTTCCCTGAGAAAGCTCTCTGAGTTGCTGAATGAATTTTAACAATCCAGCAGCGTCGGAAAACGCAGAATGGCCCGGGGGAGAAATAATCGTCATTCCTGGAGTTACGTGACGGATGCGGGCAATTTCCGGAGTGTTTTTAACTCCCGGCAATACACCACCGTGTCCTGGCTTTGCACCTTGTGAAAGTTTGATTTCAATCATTTTCACACTTTCTATTTTAGATTTCTCAGCAAAAAGCTCGGGAGAAAAATTTCCTTTGTCATCGCGACATCCAAAATATCCGGTTCCTATCTGCCAGCAAAGATCGCCTCCTTCCATGTGATAAGGAGAAATTCCTCCTTCACCGGTATTGTGGAAAAACTGTCCTTTTTTGGCTCCGCGGTTCAGAGAAATTTGTGCTCTGTCACTCAGTGAGCCGAAGCTCATCGCGGAAATATTAAACAAAGAAGCAACGTAAGGCTGGGAACATTGTTCATTTCCTACCACTACTTTCGGCAGATCTTCCATCGGAGGTTTGGCATAAATAGAATGCTTTATCCCTTCATATTTTCTGTGGTTCACTTCCAGTTGCGTTCCGAAAGCTACGGTATCACTCAAGTTTTTCGCCCTGCGATATGCAGCAGACCGCTGATGTCTGGGAAATGGTTTGCCATCTGTCTCTCTTTCTATAAAATATTGTTGCATTTCCGGAGAGATCCCTTCAAAAAAATATCGGAAATAGCCCAAAACCGGAAAATTCCTGAGAATAGCATGTTTGGTCTGTGCAGTATTATAAATCCCTACCAGATAAAGACAGGTAAGTAAAACCGGGATCCAGTAATAGGATTTTATGAGCAGTGCCACAATCCAAGTAGCAATAACCAATACAGTACCCCATTTGAAAAACATATCTCTCATGCTTGTGAATTTTTATGGCCAAAAATAATCATTAAAATCATATCTTTCATATTGTTAATCATCTAATATATATCTAAAACATTTATTGAAAACTTCTCAAAGCATTATAAAATATAAACTTCTTTTATGCAAAATTATATTTTCTGAAATTTAATGAAATATTTCCTTAGTTATTGAAAAAATCTATAATATTTGATCAAAAATTGCAGATTTTCTGAATAGGTTAAACCGCTAAAAATTTCAATCTTTCTATCATACTCTTTCCAGAAAACGGTCAAAAGCAGGAATTATAGAAACGGATCCGTCGTTTTCGATCTGCTGAAGTGAAACTACCTCAATCTGATTGATGGAATCTGCATCAAACGGCTTTTGAACACGGATATAATTTTCTGTAAAACCATACATTGCTCCCTCTTTATTTTCATGTTCCCAAAGCACCGGGAACCTCTTACCCAACTGGCTTTCATAAAATGCGGTCTTTTTCTTTTCTGAAAGAATCCTTAACATTTTATTTCTTTTCTTTCTTTCCTGAACAGGTACAGCTCCTTCCATGGCTACGGCTTCCGTATTTTCCCTTTCTGAATAAGTGAAAACGTGCAGGTAAGAAATCGGAAGATTGCTCAGGAAATGATAAGTTTCGAGGAAAAGCTCCTGAGTTTCTCCGGGAAATCCAACAATAACATCCACGCCGATGGCAGCATCAGGCATTACTTTCCGTATTTTGGTAATTCTATCGGCGTAAAGTTGAGTGAGATATCTGCGCTTCATTTTTTTCAAAAGAACATCACTTCCTGACTGTAACGGGATGTGAAAATGAGGAACAAAACGTTCGCTTTCCGCTACCAATTCGATGCTTTCGTCCTTCAGAAGATTGGGCTCAATGGAAGAAATGCGGATTCTCTCCACTCCTTCTACCTGATCCAGAGCCTTGATGAGATCCAGAAACGTATGGTCATGTTTCTTATTGCCGAATTCTCCTTTCCCGTAATCTCCGATGTTTACTCCGGTTAACACAATTTCTTTAATTCCTTTTTCCGCAATTTCCTGTGCATTTCGCACTACATTTTCGATAGTATCTGAACGTGAAATACCCCGCGCCAATGGAATGGTACAGTAAGTACATTTGTAATCGCAACCATCCTGAACTTTGAGAAAAGCACGGGTTCTGTCGCCTATGGAATAACTTCCGATGAAAAAATCTGCTTCTTCTATTTCGCAGGAATGTACAACGCCAAAATTTTCGGTTTTCTCCAGATCATCCAGATAACTCAGAATATTGAATTTTTCTTTTGCACCCAACACCATGTCAACACCTTCCATTTCTGCAATTTCTTCCGGTTTCAGTTGTGCGTAACATCCGATTATAATGACCAGTCCATCCGGGTTCGCTTTCAACGCTCTTCGGATATGAAACCTGCATTCTTTATCTGCGGCCTCAGTGACGGAACATGTATTAATGATATATACGCTGGCTTTTTCCTCAAAGCTCACTTTTTCATAACCTGCATCAGTAAGTTGCCTGGCAATAGTGGAAGTTTCTGCAAAATTAAGCTTGCAGCCGAGCGTGTGAAAAGCAGCTGTTTTCATTATTTCTTTTTGCATCATTTTATAACTGCAAATTTAAGGAATAATTTCTACCTGAGGCGAAGAGACGATCACCAATAAAAAAAAGAAAACTGTACTCAAAACGAGTCAGCTTTCCTTCAATTCAATCATTTGTGTTTTTTTGAATCTTAGATTGATGATGCCTTCAATACTTGTTGGTTTTCACCCTCTTTCTTCAAGCGCAAATTTAATAGGAGAACCTGCTTCATCAAAACTATTATAAGGTAGTTTGACAGGTAGTTTTCAGTTTAAATCCTGACTATCCACCGGGTAGCCACCTTAAAATCCTGTTAATTACAGATTATTTTATCATAGCATTCTTCTGGGAGATTCCATGAACAGGAAGCCGCTTTTTCGTTCAGCCAGGCAATCCTGCGAAGTTCGGTATCAAAAATTCGGATACCTTTCAGATTAAATTCCGGGCTTTTATAAATGTGAAGACTCACTGTAATTCCTATATCATTATTAACAATGGAATGGATCCCGGGATGGTTTTCCTGAAAAATCATATTTGCCGGAGCAGATGTAGCACCGTTATATTCAATAAAATTAGAATTTTCCCGATAGCTGATTTCAGTCAAAAGCCCTTTCAGTACTTTTATTTTGCCCTTCCAATGATAATGATCGTGTATTGCAGTTGCATTATCCGGCCCCCAAATCCGTAAGAAAACAGTACATTCTTCATTGCTGAAAACCGGAATTCTGACGTGCGTATCTTTATCAAGACTGATTTTGTCAATTTCAAAAAGCGCATTATAGTCTTCATAATTGTAGCCGAACAGGTCAGCTATAACCTCATTGAATTCTTTTGGATGAATCGTGAGGTGTTCCAAAGTGCTCACAAGCGGCAAAGCAGCAATTTCGGTTTTCATATTGATAGTCTTTATTATACAATGTAAATTTACCAAGATAAAGCGCAAGTAAACCAGTTGACATGGTGACTTTTATCAGAAAAGCAATTTGATTTCAGATTTTATAAAGAGCAAAATCAAACTTTATATTCTTCCCTTATTTCAGAACCTTCCGCAAAGCATACCGGTGAAGCGTTTTCGGGCAACTCTTCTTCTTGTTTTGGTTTCTGAGAAGATTCCCCGAGTTTCGAAACCCTCTTTTTCTTCAACGAAAAAATATTTCTCAGCAAGTTTGTTAGGAAAAATGGAAACGAAATCTTCTTTTTAAATGGGAACTTCATATATTTTTTCATGAACTCTGATGTTTGTGAAATCAAAATTACACACTTTAAAATTACTTAAAAAATAGCACCACCATCCGTTTTTTATAAATTTAGATGAATATAATTCAGAAATAGAATACTTTTGAAAAAAAATTTTACGATGCAAAATGAACGGAAACTCTGTAGAAATTGTGGGCAACATTTACTTATAGAACAGAAATTCTGCCCCACGTGTGGACAAAAAGCGGATACCGAACGTATCGACTTTCATTTTCTCATCCATGAAATACAACATGGGATTTTCCATGTGGACAAAGGTATTTTATACAGCATCAAAATGCTATTCACGAAACCCGGCCACACCATTCGCGAATATCTGGAAGGAAGGAGAAAAAATCATTTTAAACCCGTGCTTTTTGTGGTTATTCTTGGAACCTTGTGCGGTTTGCTGAATCATTTTGTAATTGAAAATGGAGAAAGGGAGAAGTTCTTTGAAGAAGAAGACGACCCTCAATTAGCTGAAAATCCAGACTTTATCAATATGTCTGATTTTCTGGAAAACATTATAGGTTGGTTCGCCGATCATCTTGCTTTTCTTATCTTACTGATGATTCCTGCCGCTGCGTTGGGATTTTATTTAGGCTTCCGAAAATACAGATTATACTATGCAGAATGGTTGGTGGTTATGACTTTTCTTGCAGGACAGGCTTTGGTGGTTTATTTCTTCACTGAACTAATCGGACACTTTATGGATCGTGATCTCATGGGATTATTTCTGCTGATTGCGATGAGCTTAAATATTTGGACTTTTCTTCAGTTTTTCAAAGGGAAAAGTAAGAAAATTATTATAATAAGAACACTGTGGTCTAACTTTCTGTCATTTACATTTACTTTTTTCTATGTGATGTTTTTATCTTTAACGCTTCTTCTAGCAGCAATTGTGATGTATGCCAGCGACGAAACATTAGAACAAATGAGCTCGGATGATCTGGAAATTAATATCAATCCGCCAATAAAAAAGGATTCAGCTGCAGCTGCTCCCCAGAACTTAAATCCGTAAACCTGCTGCCATTTTAAGAAATTTTATATCTTTGAAAACTTACCTTAGAATACATGAAAAAAATTGTTTTATCCTTATTACTTTTTACTACTTTTCAATTTACATTAGCACAGCAAATCACGCTCGATAAGATATATTCAGGATATTACCGTGGCAAAGGAATTTCAGGAATAAATTCCATGAAAAACGGCGAACATTACACTGTAATTGAACGTAATGGAATCGTCAAATTCTCCTATCAAACCGGACAGAAATCAGGAATAATAACCGAAGGAAACTACGAAAGCTATGAATTTTCCGAAGATGAAAATAAAATCCTGTTGCTGAAAGAAAGTCAGCCCATTTATCGACATTCTTTTCTGGGGAAATTTGAAATTAAAGATTTAAAATCACAAAAAACCATTCCGTTGAATAATGGAAACCCTGCTCAGGAACCGAGATTTTCTCCCGATGCGGAAAAAGTAGCTTTTATTTCTGACAACAATCTGTATTATCAGGATTTGAATAATGGAAAAATTACCCAAATCACTCACGACGGAAAGAAAAACCATATCCTGAACGGATTGGCGGATTGGGTATATGAGGAAGAATTTGGCCATGCGCGAATGTATGAATGGACTAAAAATTCAGACGCTATAGTTTTTGTGAAGTTCGATGAAAGCGAAGTAAAAGAAGTCTACATTCCGATTTACGGCGATTTGCTTTATCCGGCGGAAATGCGTTTCAAATATCCGAAAGCAGGCGAAGAAAACGCTAAGGTTTCTGCTCATTTTTACCGCTTAAATTCTGGAAGTATTTTGCCTTTGGATCTGTCGGGTTTTAAAAATCATTACATCCCAAATGTCATTCAAACGGCAAAAGCAGATGAAATGATTTTGATTACTTCAGAGAGAATTCAAAATGCTTCGGATGTTCTGAAAGTAAATACCAAAACCGGATCTGTCACAAAACTCTTCACCGAAACCGACGAAAGATGGGTAGATACGGATAATGTCACGATGGAATTTCTTAAAGACAATTCTTTTCTTTGGTCCAGCGAAAGAGACGGTCATCGCCATCTTTACTGGTATAATGCTGACGGCAAACTGAAAAAGCAAATCACCAAAGGAAACTGGGAAGTAACCGATTATTATGGTTACAATCCGGCCAGCAACGAGATTTTTGTTCAGACAAACCAAACCGGAAGTATTCATAAAGTGATTTCCAAAGTAAATATCTCTAACGGGAAATCTTCTATTGTTTCGCAGCGTGAAGGCAACAACTCGGCTAATTTCAGCGGGAATTTTCATTATTTTATTGAAACCTCATCCAACGCTTCCCAGCCTCATACTTTTACGCTGAAAGACAACCAAGGGAAAACCGTGAGACCATTGCAAAACAACAGTGAAATGCTGGATAAATTAAAATCTGACGGCTGGGTTGCCAGAGAATTTATCACGATTCCCAACGAAGCCGGCGATCAAATGAATGCATGGATTATGAAGCCTAAAAATTTCGATCCGAATAAAAAGTATCCATTATTTATGTACCAATATTCCGGGCCCGGATCTCAACAAGTAACCAATTCATGGGACGGCGGCAACGGATTGTGGTTCAGCCATCTTGTTCAGCAGGGATACATTGTAGCTTGTGTTGACGGACGAGGTACAGGCGGAAAAGGAACAAAATTCAAGAAAGTAACCTATATGCAACTGGGAAAATATGAGATCGAAGACCAGATTACTGCCGCCCAATGGTTTGGGAAACAATCCTATGTTGATGCTTCCAGAATTGGAATTTTCGGCTGGAGTTATGGTGGTTATATGGCCGGACTGGCGCTGACCAAAGGTGCAGATGTTTTCAAAACCGGAATTGCTGTGGCTCCCGTTACCAACTGGAGGTATTACGACACTATTTATACCGAAAGATTTATGCGTACTCCGCAGGAAAATCCTTCAGGATATGATGACAATTCTCCCATTCATTTTGCCAAACTGATGAAAGGAAATTTCCTCATGGTTCATGGTACTGCCGATGACAACGTGCATTATCAAAATGCGGCCACCTTTGCAGAAGCACTTATTCAAAACAAAAAGAAATTCCAGTTTATGACTTATCCTGACAAAAACCACGGCATCTACGGTGGAAATACACGGCCACAACTGTATCAGATGATGACGGATTATATTCTGGAGAACCTGTAAACTATTCAATTTATAAAAATTTAAAACTGATATATGGAAAAAACAACCAACAAACACCCGAAAGGGCTTCCATTTCTTTTCTTCACAGAAATGTGGGAAAGGTTCGGATATTATCTCATTCTCGGAATTTTCGTTCTGTACATGATCGATCCGCGAGACACTGGAGGAATGAATTTTTTACCAAAAGATGCCTATGATATCTTTGGGACTTTTATCGCTCTTACTTATCTGACACCATTCCTTGGAGGCTTTCTTGCTGACCGGGTATTGGGTTACGTAAAAGCCATTTATATCGGCGGAGTCTTAATGGCAGCCGGATACATAGGTGTGGGATTATTTCAACAATTGCCCATGTTTTATCTTTCATTAGGATTGGTAATTTTAGGTAATGGATTTTTCAAACCCAGTATTTCCACCTTGCTAGGAAACCTCTACACTGAAGAACCGTACAAAGCCAATAAAGATGCGGGTTATAACATCTTTTATATGGGAATCAATATCGGTGCGCTCATCTGTAATTTTGTGGCAGCTTATATGCGCAACGAATATGGATGGGGACCGGCATTTATCACCGCCGGTGTCGGAATGTTGGTAGGTTTGGTCGTCTTTTCAATAGGAATGAAACATTTGCGTGAAGCCAATGTGATGAAACCCGTCCAAGATGGCGATACCAAACTGTCTACTGTTTTGCTACAGGTATTTTTGCCTGCAATTATTGCCGGTTTAATCGGATGGTTTTTGCCCGGTATGCTTCTCGGAGATACAATCTTTGGAAAACAAACGGACGATGCTTTCCTGTTTGCCTGTATTCCGGTAGTGTATTTTTATGTAAGTTTATATTTCAAAGCGAATAAAGAAGATAAAAGGCCTATTGGTGCGTTGCTCGCGATATTTGCAGTCTGTCTGATGTTTTGGGCGATTTTCAAACAAAATGGTACCGCATTAACCAACTGGGCTGAGCATTACACCGATCGTACTGCTCCGGCAATCATAGAAGAACCGCTGAGAGCATTTTCCTTAGTAGAAACGAAAGAGTTTATTGATCGGGAAGTACCCACTTATGACAATCAGTTTGTGGCATTAAAGGATGATGCCGGCAATCCGGTTCGGGAAATGGGGAAAGATATCTATTTCCGGAATATCAGTCCGGAACAGCAGGCTTCATTGGAAGCAGCTCCGGACAAAAGCGTTTATCTATTCAATACAGAATTATTCCAATCGGTAAATCCGTTCTGGGTCATTGTGCTGACGCCGGTGTTGGTAGGCGTTTTCATGTTCCTGCGAAGGCGAGGCAAAGAACCCACAACACCTTCTAAAATCGTAATTGGATTATTCATTTCCGCATTATCCTGTCTCGTAATGGTAGGTGCCGTATATGCCGGTGGAAACGGCCTTGAAAAAGTATCATCGTGGTGGCTCATCGCTGCGTATGGAGTCATCACCGTGGGTGAATTATGTCTTTCTCCGATGGGCTTATCTTTAGTTTCCAAACTTTCCCCTCCAAGAATTACGGCATTGATGATGGGAGGATTTTTCCTTTCTACGTCTATTGGAAATAAACTTTCCGGTGTACTTGCCAGCTTGTGGTACAACTATGAAGACAAAGCCAATTTCTTCTGGGTAAATTTTGGGTTATTATTACTGGCAACTCTTTTAGGGCTTTCTATTTTGAAACAGCTCAATAAAGTAATGAAAGAAAAAGGAGTCAACTAATATTTAATTTTTATTCAATATGATAATCGCAGCCTCAGGTTGCGATTTTTTCTTGTGGTAAGTCTTGTCCGATTACCAAAAAAAAGTATATTTGTGGGTCTTAACAATAATTAACATTCAATATGGATACAGCAAAGCCAACACAAGGGCATCCAAAGGGACTTTACGCTCTGTTTTTTACAGAAATGTGGGAACGTTTTTCCTACTATGGAATGCGGGCATTACTAACAATCTTTCTAACGGCGGAATTAGCTACCGGAGGGTTTGGACTTGACCGTTCAGAATCTTTGTCAATTTATGGAGTTTTCACTGCGTTGGTATATCTTACCCCTATTCTGGGAGGATGGTTTGCTGATAAAATTTTAGGCCAGCGAAAATCCATTCTTATCGGAGGTTTGGTAATGGCTATCGGTCAGTTTATGTTGGCAGCCAGTGCTTTTGTAGATTTAATGGGCGATCTGGAAACCAGAAAAAACTTTTTCTACTTAGGTTTAGGTGTTTTAATCCTGGGTAACGGTTTTTTTAAGCCTAATATTTCCACCATAGTTGGCGATTTGTATGATAACGATGATCCTCGAAAAGACGGTGCCTTCACCATTTTTTATATGGGTATTAACATCGGTGCTTTTCTTTCTCCTTTTGTAGCCGGAACTTTAGGCGAAAAAGTGGGTTGGCCTTATGGTTATCTTGCTGCAGGTATCGGAATGCTGATTGGTGTTTTGTGGTTTTACGGAAAAAGAAATACGCTGGAAGATATAGGCCTTCCTCCCGGATATAAAGAAAAAGGAATAACGAAACTTTTGCCAAAAGACTGGAGAGATGTGGTTTTATATACCATTGCCAACGTAGCTTTTGTGTTTCTGGTCATGTTTATTTGGAACAATACTTCAGACATCATCCACACCATTATGGTTTGGGTTCTGGGTATCGCAGGAGCAGGATTCATCGGCCTATCCATCTTCAAAGGAACCACAGGTTCTACAGAATGGACGCGTGTTTTCGTTATTTTAATTCTTGCTTTTTTTAACATCGTTTTCTGGGCAGGATTTGAACAGGCAGGTGGAACATTTAATCTTTTTGCGCAGGAAAATACGGACAGAAATGTAGGTGGTTTTGAAATTCCTACCACATGGTTTCAGAATATCAACCCGATTGCCATTGTAACATTGGCTCCTTTATTCTCCATTTTATGGATCAAACTCGCAGCGAAAAGGCTTAATCCAAGAACTCCGGTGAAATTTGCGATGGCGATGTTCATAGGTGCGGTGGCATTTTTCATCATGACTCAGGCTCAAAACAGTGCAGACGCAGGAAATCTGGTAAGTCCAATGTGGCTGGTAGTGGTATATGTATTATTAACCATTGGTGAGTTAATGCTTTCGCCAATCGGATTATCAATGGTTACAAAACTTTCTCCGGGAAAAATCACTTCTATTATGATGGGAGTCTGGATGGCCAGTTTTGCCTTAGGAAATTATCTGGCAGCTACATTAGAGCAAATTCTAACGACTTATGACTTTGACCTCTACCCCTTCATCACCTACTTAATGTTAGGATCAGGAGTTGGATTATTACTACTTTCTCCCCTATTGAATAAATTTATGAAAGGAATTCATTAATCCCGTTTCACACCTAAATAATTTAAGACCATCGTTTATTCGGTGGTTTTTTTATACTTTCGTTGAGTAAAACCGAGAAAATGGCACAAACTTTAGAACAAATCCAGAACTTTAAAGGGAAATATCCGAAACAAATCTGGCCGCTTTTCTTCTCCGAAATGTGGGAACGCTTCTGTTTCTACGGAATGCGCGGAATGCTGGTTTTTTTCATGATTTCACAGCTCAATTTAGAGGAAGAACAGGCCAATTTACAATACGGCGCTACACAAGCTTTCGTTTATGCATTCACTTTTGTGGGCGGACTCTTTGCTGATAAAATCCTTGGTTTCAGGAAATCCCTTTTCTGGGGCGGATTGTTAATGATTGTCGGAAGTTTAATTCTTGCAACAGATCCTCACCAGTTTTTTTTCCTCGGAATTGCATTTACCGTGGTAGGAACAGGCTTTTTCAAACCGAATATTTCTTCCATGGTTGGCCAACTCTACAAACCCAATGATTCGAGAGCAGATGCTGGTTTTTCGCTTTTTTATGCGGGAATTAATTTAGGCGCATTATTGGGAGGATATTTATGCATCGCCATCGGAAAAGGAGAACTTTTCGGCGAAATAATTCCCGCAGGAATCCGTTGGAATGTCGCTTTTGGTTTGGCGGCGATCGTTATGGTGATCAGTTTAATCAATTTTATATTCACCCAGAAAACGCTCGGAACTATTGGCCTTCAGCCAGGACATCCGCTTTCCGATATCAAATCCGCCATCATTCCGAAATGGAAAGAATATGGTGTTTATGTGCTTTCGCTCATTTTCGTTCCGCTAATCATGATCATGGTTGCAAAAACAGAATATACCGATTATTTCATGTACACCATTGGGCCGCTAACGCTAATTTATCTGTTTTATGAAATGTCAAAAGTGACTTCCGAACAACGCAAAAAACTTTGGGCAGCGTTAATTTTTATTTTGTTTTCTATCCTGTTTTGGGGCATTTATGAACAGAGCGGAGGATCACTCAGTATTTTCGCGGCAAAAAACCTGAACAAAGATTTGTTAGGCCTTGATCCAAATGGTATTAATAATTCCGGAGGTGCATTTTTCATCATTTTTCTAGCACCATTGTTAGGTTTATTATGGATCTGGCTGAGCAAGAGAAAACTAGAACCCAACACCATTATTAAATTCGGGTTAGGTTTCGTCTTTCTCGGTTTGGGTTATTACACTTTATTTGCTACTAAATTTTTTGCCAATGCCGAAGGAATCACCTCTCTGCGGTTTTTCACCATTGCTTTGCTCGTCATTACTTTCGGGGAATTATGCCTTTCTCCAATCGGTTTATCCATTATGACAAAACTTTCCACTAAAAACCTTCAGGGAATGATGATGGGATTGTGGTTTTTGGCTTCTGCTTACGGACAGTATGTTGCAGGGATTATCGGTGCCAATATGGCGACTACAAAGTCGGGAACATCCAATCTGGAAGCACTCATCAGCTATGCGGAAGGTTATAAACAACTTGCCATTTACGCCATCGTTGCGGGAATAATATTAATGCTCATCTCACCCTTAGTGAAAAAACTGATGCAGGACGTTCGTTAAACCTTTAACTTTACTGCAAAATAAGAATCCAAATCATAATGAAAAAATTACTCGTTCTCTTTTCTCTTTTTTATATTACCTCGGGATATGCACAACTAAAATGGTACACGCTGGAAGAAGCTGTGGAAGCTCAGAAAATTCAGCCTAAAAAAATTCTTATTGATTTCTATGCCGATTGGTGTGACCCGTGTAAAATTATGGAGAAAAAAACCTACAACCATCCCGTAATTGCCAAATATCTGAATGAAAACTACTACGCCGTAAAATTTGATGCTGAAGGCAAAAAACCAATCACGCTCTACGGAAGAACTTTTGAAAATTCAGATGCTGCAAACCGGAAAAATAGAAATCCTTTGCATGACTTCACGAAATACATGAACGTGAACGCCGTTCCCAGCATCATATTTTTGGATGAAAACACCAATCCTATTACGTTGCTTCAAGGGGCACTTACGGCAAAAGAACTGGAACCTTACCTTCCTTTTTTTGCTGAAAATGAACATCTGAAAATTAAAACCCGGGAAGAATGGGAAAATTATCAGAAGAAATTCCGATCAAATATTAAGGATTAATTTCCAGGCCTTCCTGTTTTTTTGGAAGTCTTTTTTATTTTCACGAAATTCGAATAAAATTTCAACCTACATTGACTATTGAAACTCCCATAGAATTTCTGAAAAGCATCGGGCCGGAACGCGCAAAGCTTATCAAGGCGGTATTCGGGATTGCGACAGTAGAAGATTTTCTGAACTTTTTTCCGATTCGCTATCTGGACAAAAGCAAAACGTATCAAATAAAAGACCTAAAAGAAAACATGCCCGACATTCAGTTGAAAGGTAAAATAACCCACTTTCAGGAAACCGGAACCGGCCGCGGCAAAAGACTTACTGCCAAATTTCAGGACGAAACGGGAGTCATAGAACTCATCTGGTTTCAATATTCACAATGGATGAAGGAACAGCTTCCCGTGAACCGTGAACTGTATATTTTCGGGAAAGTGAATTTGTTTAATAATCAGTTTTCGATGCCGCATCCGGAAATTGAAATTGAAGAAAAAAAAGAAAAAGAAGAACGGTTGAAACCCATTTATCCCGGTTCCGAAAAACTCACAAAAAGAGGCCTCAATCAGAAATTCTTCAGTTCAGTACTGAGAAATATCTGTCTGGAAATCCCGAATCTTCTTCATGAAAACCTTCCTGACGACTTAAGGAAATCTTTGAAACTGATGTCCCGTCGCAGCGCTTACCTCAATATTCATTTTCCCAAAAACCTCAAACATTTGCAGCATGCTGACCGAAGATTAAAGTTTGAAGAAGCTTTTTTCTTTCAACTGGGATATGGATTGAAAAAACAACACCATCAGTCTCACAATTTTGGAAATCCTTTTCCGATAGTGGGTAAATATTTCAATAATTTTTACAAAAATCACCTTCCTTTTGAGCTTACCAATGCGCAAAAAAGGGTTTTAAAAGAAATCAGAAATGACATGAAACGGCCTGTTCAAATGAACCGGCTGTTGCAGGGCGATGTGGGTTCAGGAAAAACCATGGTCGCACTTCTTTCCATGTTAATTGCGATGGATAACGGCTTTCAGGCCTGTATTATGGCACCTACCGAAATTCTTGCGCAACAGCATTATCATGGAATTTCCAAACTTCTTGAAAACACGGATATTCAGGTAAAACTGTTGACGGGTTCGACTAAAACTTCTGAAAGAAAAACCATTCATGAAAGCCTGATGAGCGGAGAATTATCTTTGTTAATTGGCACTCATGCTATTGTGGAAGAAACCGTTCAGTTTAAAAATCTGGGACTTGCCATTATTGATGAACAGCATCGTTTCGGTGTTGCGCAACGTGCCAGATTATGGATAAAAAATAAAATTCCGCCTCATGTTTTAATTATGACGGCGACGCCTATTCCCAGAACTTTGGCCATGAGTTTTTATTCGGATCTGGATGTTTCTGTAATCGATGAATTACCTGTCGGAAGAAAAGCCATCATCACGGCACACCGCAGAGAAAAAGACCGGATTTTTGTTTATAACTTCTGTCGGGACGAAATAAAAAAAGGAAGACAGATTTACTTCGTTTATCCGTTGATCGAAGAAAGTGAAACGCTGGATTATAAAAATCTTACGGAAGGATTCGCTCATATTTCTCAATATTTCAGCGGAAATACCGTCAGTATGCTTCACGGAAAAATGTTACCCGCAGAAAAAGAAATAGCCATGCAGCAATTTGCTTCCGGAGCAGTTGATATTTTAGTGGCAACTACGGTAATAGAAGTCGGCGTCAATGTACCGAATGCTTCGGTAATGATTATTGAAAGCGCCGAACGTTTCGGGCTTTCGCAACTTCATCAGCTTCGGGGAAGAGTGGGTCGTGGTGCGGAACAGAGTTATTGTATTCTGATGACTTCCGACAAACTGACGAATGAAGCACGGAAAAGAATCAAAACCATGTGTGAAACCAACGACGGATTTAAAATTTCTGAAGTGGATATGGAATTGCGCGGACCCGGAGATATTCTGGGAACACAACAGAGTGGCGTGGTGGATTTCAAAAGACTGGATCTTCTGCAGGACAGCGAAATCATCAAAGTTTCCAAAGAAATCGTAGAAAAAATGCTGTCGAAAGATCCTTTCCTGAACCATCCCGACCATGAAATGATGAAAAACTATTACACCAAAAACTACAAAGGAAAAAATAAGTGGGGAAAGATCTCGTAAAAGAGCCTTTTCTATTCAAAGAGAAGCAATGAACTCTCCACAAAGGGCCTTTGGGGAACGAAAAAGCCGTTTAGCAAAATGCAAAACGGCTTATTAAATTCATTTTGAATTAGTCTTTGCTTCTTCCTCCTCTTGCAACCAGTGCGATAATCAGAATAAAAACCAAAGCGCCAATAACCCAAACCAACGGATTGGACATCCAATCACCGTCCATGCTGCCAGGCTTGTCAATATCTACGTCAACGTCCAGATCAGGATTTGCGTCCTGTGCAAATGTCAGCACCGACAGAAAAAGAGAGTACAACGCTAACTGTGTCTTTGAAATTAAATCAAAATTTTTCATAATTAATGTATTGGTATTATAATGTATTGCTATTATCGGATATGATCCCGGATCAGTTTTAAAAGAAGGATAATTACTGCAAAAAGAAATGTAAAATGGAAAAAACCGCCTACATCGTACACAATAAAACCTACCACCCAACTTAAAAATAATACTGCCGCTAAAATGTAGAAAATATTATATTTCATCACTAATGCTCTTTCCATAGCAACATTTATTGCTTTTATAATCATTTACTTTGTGTCGTACGTCATCTAAAATACTTTTAAATAACGATACAAATATCAAAAACCATTGCTTGTGAGCTATTACAACATTCAGATGATTTATTGCAAAATTTGCCAGAAATGCTGTATTAGTCAGGAAAAGGCCTTAGTTTCCTCAGGAAAATAAATGGTGAAAACGGAACCTTCGCCCGGAATTCCTTTTGCACAGATGTAGCCTTTGTGGTTTTCTACAATCTTTTTGCAAATGGCAAGCCCGATTCCGGTTCCTTCAAACTCACCTCTTCCATGCAGCCTGTGGAAAAGCTGGAAGATTTTATCAGCATATTCCTGTTCGAATCCGATACCGTTATCGGAAAAAGTAATTTTATAATAAGTACCTGGAACTGCTTTGGAAAGGAGTTTTTCAGTAGCCGATTTTACCTTTTCGGAATCTACTTTAATGTAAGGCTTAACGCCTTCTTTGCTGTATTTCAGAGAATTAGAAATTAAATTGGTGAACAACTGTTGAACTTGGAAAGGAACGACTTTCAAAACAGGCAAGTTACTGATTTCCAACTGTGCACGTTTTTCCTCTATAGGATGATAGAGTTCTTCCAAAGCATTATTCATCAGTAAATTCAGGTCACAGACTTCATAGCTTTGCTCTGCTCTCGTTGTTCGGGAGAACTGTAAAAGATCATTAATAAGCGTCCTCATTCTGCCCGATGAAAGTTGTATGCGTTCCAGATATTGTTTCCCAGAATCAGAAAGTTTATCATAATCCTTATCTGTAAGGCGCGAAATGAAGGTTTCAATTTTACGCAACGGTTCCTGAAGGTCGTGGCTCGCTACATAATTGAAAGCCTGAAGTTCCTTGTTGTTGGCTTCCAGAATTCTATTTTTTTCTCTAATGCTGAGTTTATCCAGAATTTCATCCGTCGCATCCTGAGCGATAAAAAGGTAATAATCTCCTACTTCTTTATCGCGAATTATCTTGCTGGTGACATCAATATACCGGAGCTTTCGGTCATTTTTTCTGATAATTCTAAAAGCGAACGACGTAATTTCTTTCTGAATAAAAACAGAAGAAATTTTCATTTTCACCATCTTCAGATCATTGGGATGAATATCTTCTTCGAAGGATTTTAAGAATTGATCTTCATCGGACAACTCATGCCCGAAAAGCCGGAATAAATTGTCGGATAATATAAACCGATCTTCATCAATAAGATATTGGCAAGTCCCGAAGAATCCGATTTTTTCTGCTTCTTCAAAGGTTTCATTCGCAATACTCAGGGTTTTATTCCGCTCTCTCAGCATCCAGTTTGTGCCTTCCAACTTCAGCTGGCTTTCCACTTCACTGGTGATATCCGTGGTGATTCCCAGTAGAATTCGCTCTCCGGACGGCGACAACACTGATTCGCCCACCATCTGAAAATGCCGTAATTCGCCGTCTTTTGTAATAATACGATACCGAAAGGGGATCATGCTTCCCGTTTCTATCATAATATGATATTTCGCGTCTACCCTTTTGCGGTCTTCGGGATGGATATGCTGAAAGAATTTTTCATGATCTGCCTGAAAAGCCTGTGGTTCGTATCCCAAAAGTCGATATTCATTATCCGAAAAATAATATTCCTTCGTTGTATAATCGTAAATCCATATGCCGTAACCCCCTACTTTTTCTGCCAGTTGGGAAGTGTCTAAGGCAAGTTTCAGTTCATCGTTATTCCTTTTTTGGGTTTTCACATCTTTGTTCATTTTATAAAAAGCGAAAACCAGCATTCCCAGAGAAAAAAGAGAAATAATAAAAAGATAGAATGGTGTGGATTTTTGAATATCGATTAGGGTATCTTTTCTTTGATTCAGAAGAATTTCTTCCTCTTCCAGCATCTCCCCTATTTTATCCTGAATGCTTGCCATCACATTTTTCCCTGCCAAAAGCGATTCCTTCATGGTTTCCATATCTTCCTCCCGGGATAATGAAGAAAGTGTTTTATTGACGATATTGTACTTGTAGCGGATCATCATGTCCAGTGTTTGCAGATTTTCCTGCTGCACCGGATAATTTATAAAATTCTGCTTCAGCGAGTTTTCCAGAGCAGTAATTTCGATCATTTTTTCGTTAATGATTTTTCGGGCTTCTTCGTGATTGGCTCTCAGGATTACGTTTCTCCTTTCGGTTTCAATATCTTTAAGATTCGAAAAAATATGTTGCAATTTAGCTGAAATCTCATAGGATTGCTGCATCCACTCCACGGATTCTGTTTGTTTCTCCAAATGCTTGTAAGCCAATACCATGAGGAAGAACAGAAGTGCAGCCGCCACGACGAAAATAGCGGCGAGTAAAAAAGATGATTTGTCGAAAAGGATTTTTTTCATCCTTACATTCGGAGCAGGAAGTTGTCCTTATTCAGCCCGGAAGTCTGATATTGCCAATTGATGGTTACCACATCAGACAGGACTTTTTTTAATGTATTAAAATCGTTTGGTTTTTTAATATAAATATTGGCACCATTCACGAAGGTTTCTTCAATATGTTCTTCGGAAGAAGAAGTAGAATATATAGCGATGGCGATATTTCCGAATCTGGGATTGGATTTGATTTCATGCAGGCATTCTATTCCGTTTTTCTTCGGCATATTCAGGTCCAGAAAAAGGATTTCGGGAAGTATGGAATCCTCGCTATTCAGATAGTCCATTAGTTCAGCGCCGTCGTTGTAGGTCTTCACTTTGGTATTGATTTTCAGTTCCTCAAAAGCATCGGTGAAGAAAAGCCTGTCGTCCTCGTCATCATCAGCCAGGATGATATGCATATATTCTTTATTCATTATACATTATTATTTTTTATTTGCTATTTCTCTTCTTTTGGAAATAATTTTCTGGAATTGTGAAGGTGTGATTCCTGTTGTATTTTTAAACTGAGTACTCAGATGCGCAACGCTGGAATAGTTGAGCCTATACGCGATTTCCGTAAGAGTAAGTTTATCATTTACAATAAGTTGCTTGGAATGTTCTATTTTCTGGAGGATAATAAAATTTTCGATAGAAGTATAGGTTACTTCCGAGAAAAGGTTGGAAAGGTATCCATAACTGTGATTCAGTTTTTCGGCCAGATAAACTGAAGCTTTCACATTGACATCTCTTTCCGAAAAAACCATATCCACGATGGTATCTTTTATCTTCTGAACGAGCGCAGATTTTTGATTTTCAATAATCTCAATTCCGTACTCATTCAATTCACCGAATAAAGCTTTCTGTTCTTCTTTTGAGATCTGATCCAGAAATTCCACTTCGCCAAAACTCAGGATTCTGTATTTTATATTTTTATCATTCAGGCGATCTTCCAACACTTTTCGGCAGATGGTATTGAAGTCAAATTTTAGGTAAATTTTCATCGATTATATGCTATATTGTATTGTAAAGATAAATATATTTTTTTAATAAAGTGCTATGACAATTCCTGCTCACAGCAATTTCCCGTAAGAACTCTCACGGGAAACCACACAAATGATAAAAAATATAATGATGAAAAAATTGTTTTTAAATAATGGTAATGAAATAATTATTGCTCATATCTTTCCTTATTTTCAGCAGAAATCCTCGTTTTAGGGTTTTGTATATTTTTCTGCATTTATTCTTAAGGCCTTCATATTCTGCATTAAAATCATCTGAAGCGAACACCATATTTCGGATATACTTTTCATCCAGATCCAATGAATCTTCGCTATAATTCAGTTTTGTAATTCCAAACTTTTTATTGAGTTTTATAAAATAATCTTCAAAAATAGTTACGGTATCCATTAATCTAAATTTTATTTGATGTTTTATTCGTTTTTGATGACGAAACAAATCTGCGACTAAAAAAGTGAAACTTCTTTATAAAATTACTTTTTGTTATTATACAATTATCACCGCCGCTCTTTAAAGCAAAAATTCCATCAGAAAATCATCCATCACATAATGGTTTCCAATATCAAAAACCGCCTCATCATACACCTTAAATCCTTGATTTTCATAGAAAGATTTTGCCGGATTGTGTTTGTTCACCGTCAGAATAATTCTTCTGTCATCAGATTGAGAGGCAAACTGTTTCAAAAAATCGAGAGCTCCTTTTCCATATCCACTTCCTGTACTTTCTTTCAGCAAATAAATGCGGTGAAGTTTGGTAGTCAAAGGTTCATAATGCAGTTCAAATCCCATGATTCCCACTCTATTTCCTTCGTGATTTCCAATAAAATAATACTGAAAATTTTCCATTTTGAAATGCCTTTTCAGTTCTTCTTCGGAATACATTTTACTCAGCATGTAAGCAATCTGCTCTTCGGAAATAATCCCGGGATAATGAGCATTCCATGATTTCTCGGCAATATTCCTGATGGCCGGAATGTCCTGTTCTGTCGCTTTTATTATTGTCATTTCACAAAAAAAGCAAGGTTTCATGCCTTGCTTTATCATTTTATATAGATTTCATTTCCTCTTTTATTCGCTCGTGCAGTTCTTCCGAAGCAGGAATCAAAGGCAAACGAAGGTGATTTTTAACAATTCCTTTTTCTGCCAGGACCGCTTTTATTCCGCAAGGATTTCCTTCGGCAAAAATAAGGCGGGTGATTTCTACCAAACGGTTATGAATCTGATACGCTTCATTCACTTTTCCCTGAAAAGCCAGCTGTACCATCTCTGAAAATTCTTTCGGATACGCCTGCCCAATAACGGAAATTACACCATCTCCACCAGCTAAGGTGACAGGAAGTGTAAATTCATCATCACCCGAAACTAATGAAAAATGAGCAGGTTTTTTCCGGAGAATATCAAAATATTGCAAAATATTAGGAGCTGCTTCCTTGATCATAAATAAATTCGGGAATTCGTTAGCAAGTCGCAGCGTTGTAACGGCTTCAATATTTTGTCCGGTGCGTGAAGGCACGTTGTAAATAATAATTTTCTTTCCGGTTTCTGCTAAAACCTGATAATGTCTGTATAAACCTTCCTGATTGGGCTTATTATAATATGGTGACACAGAAAGTATGGCCTCAAAAGCTGAAAGATCTGCCGATTCTATTTCTCTTTTTACTTCGTACGTATTGTTGCCACCAATTCCCAGCACCAACGGAAGACGTTGGTTATTGATTTTAATCACATGCTGAATAACTTGCTTTTTTTCCTCTAGGGAAAGCGTGGCAGCTTCTGCAGTAGTTCCCAAAACCACTAGAAAATTGGTTCCGTTTTCTATATTAAACTCAATAAGTTTGGTTAAAGATTCAAAATCCACAGAAAGATCTTCATTAAAAGGTGTTACCAATGCGACCCCTACTCCTTTTAGTATATTCATTTTAAAAATTTATTCTTCAAAAATACTATTTTTTCTGACAACAATTTTTATGAAAATAAAAAGAAAAGTGGGCATCAAATGTTATATTTGTACGGAATATGGGAACATCAGTCATGAAATTAAAGTTTTCGCTCGCAGTATTGGCCTTGCTGGTTATTTCCGGATGCCGGACAGTGCGGCCTGTGACCGCTGTTCATATTCAGGAAAACATTTCTATTAATGCTAATCTTCCCGAAGATCCGGAATTTGTAAAGGTGATTGCTCCCTACAAAAAAGAGCTGGAAAGCAAGATGAATACAAAGATTTCCTACACTTCTGTGGATCTCACGAAGCAAGGCGACAACAGCAATTTGGGAAATTTACTGGCCGATTTTACCTTGCAAGGTGCTGAAGAATGGGCGAAGAAAAATGGAAAATACAGCGTTGACGCAGCTGTCATCAATGTAGGCGGCATCCGTTCCATGATTGGCAAAGGCGATATTCTAACGAGACATATTTATGAAGTAATGCCCTTCGAAAACGAAATCGTCATCGTGAAAATGAGTGGGAAACAGTTGCAAGGACTTTACGATTATTATATCGCTACCCAAAAGAATAATCCTGTTGCGGGATTGCGTATAGAAACCGACGCGGGAAAACCCGTGAAATTTCAAATTGGAGGAAAACCTGTGGTTCCCAATCAAAAATATTATATTGCCACTTCCGATTATCTTTCGACCGGAGGCGATCAAATGGATTTTTTTAAATCTGGAGAAATCATCTCTACCGGAATTAAAATGCGTGATTTATTTCTAGAAAAATTCGCTGCTGTACCGCAAATTCATGCACCGACCGACATTCGTTTGATTTTTAAAAATAAACCGAACAAAAGCAATGAATAGGAAGAAATTTTTGAAAACGGCAGGAACCGGCGGCTTGGCATTGTCTTTTGCACCACAGTTTTTATGGGCAGAAAATTCCATCCTTAATTCCGCTACGGATTATAAGCTCACCATTCTTCATACCAATGACCAGCACAGCCGTATTGAACCGTTTGATGAAACGTATACGCGAAATCCCAATCAGGGTGGATTTGCGAGAAGAGCAGCACTGATTCAGCAGATAAGACAGGAAGAAAAAAATATTTTGCTTCTGGATTCGGGAGATGTATTTCAGGGAACTCCTTACTTTAATTTTTTTGGCGGCGAACTTGAATTTAAACTCATGTCGATGATGGGATATGATGCTTCCACCATGGGAAACCACGAGTTCGACAATGGCCTGGAAGGATTTAAAAAAGCACTTCCTCAGGCAAAATTCCCATTTCTGTGTTCCAATTATGAGTTTAAAAACACCCTTATCGACGGCCTTACAAAACCTTACAAAATATTCAATAAAAACGGAATCAGAATCGGAATTTTCGGCCTAGGAATCGAACTGAAAGGACTGGTTGGGAAAAAGCAATACGGAGAAACAATATATCTGGATCCCGTAGAAATTGCCCAACATTATACCCGTTTTCTGAAAGAAGATAAAAGATGTGACTTGGTAATTTGCTTATCTCATTTGGGATATGAGTATCCCAACCAACCTGAGAAAATATCAGACCGCATCTTAGCTTCCCAAACTGAACATCTGGATCTGATTCTCGGCGGACATACGCATACTTTCCTGAAGGAACCTCAATCGGTTCAGAATTCTTCAGGCAGAACCGTGATCATCAATCAGGTAGGATGGGCAGGACTTCTTCTTGGCCGCCTTGATTTTTTCTTCGATCATAACAAAAAAATACAGAATATTTCCTGGAGAAATCAGGTGATAGATCATCAAATTACAGCTTAAACAAAGATTTATGAAAAAAATAATTTTGTTTTCCACCTTCGTACTGGCATTAGGAATCTTCCACGGACAGTCCATTTCATCAAAAAAATGGAATGATTTATTTTCCTATAATAATGTTTTGGCGATAAAACAAAATCAGGGAGAAATAATAGCCGCTACAGAAAACGGAATTTTTTATTACCATCTTACTTCGGGGGAAATCACCAAATTGTCTAAAGCCAACGGACTTCATGAAGTGAAAATCACAGCTTTCGATTATAATCCCGCTACCAAAACCGGACTTATTGGATACAGGAACGGCTCCATGGATGTCATTACTCCAAGCGGAATTACCTATATTGTGGATATTCCCATTGCTACCGGATTTAATGGTGATAAAAGAATAAATCATATTGCCATCACCGGTGACAAAGCCGTTGTTTCTGCCAATTATGGCGTTTCTATTTTCGATTTAAAAAAGAAAGAATTTTCACAATCCGCATTCTTTGTCACAGGATCCACTTTTGAACCTGCTCTGGAAGCGGTGATGCACGATAACATTGTGTACGCTGCTACCGCTACCGGATTAAAAACACACGAAATCAATGTCACTTTCCCCGTATACAGCAGCTGGCAGACCTTAACTGCTGGCAGTTTCAAACACACGGATGTAGAAGGAATTATTGCATTCTCAACAGCAAATACAGTGTACTATGGCTCCGGAACTACTTTTAATCAAATTCCTCAGACGTTTGCTGACATCAGCGATATCGTAGTAACAGAGCAACATATTATTGTTACGGATCAGGAAAGAATTTATGTATATACAACGGGCGGTATGGCTCAAAACAACTTGGGCGTTGGTGAAACCTGTAATACGGCAAACTACATCGGCGGACAGGTTTATGCGGGCACAAAACTTTCAGGATTGGTTGACACTTCCAAAAGAAAAATTAAACCGGACGGCCCTTTTAACAACCGGGCTTACAGACTGTATGTGAATGGCGAAAAATTATGGGTCGCTACTGGTGCCCGAGCAGATCGGTATAATGCCTCAGCACCAGATCCGCTGAATTTAGGATTTTATTATTTCAATGGAATGCAATGGGTGTATTCCTCTCATTTTATGGACAATACAACGACGGTGTACAATGTACTGGATGTCGTTCCCAATCCTGCGGACTTTAATGAAGTTTTTTTTGTGAATTACACAGAGAAGCCGGGACAGGGTGTTTACAAAATGAAATATGAAGATACTGGTAAAGATTTTTCTTTAACTAAATTTTATCCCACTTCCGTAAACCATTCTTTCAACCGGCCTACAGGACTGGCTTTTGACCATAATAACGCACTTTTCGGAACGCTTACAGCTCTGCAATTGCCCAACGGAAGTTTCACTTCTGGTTTAATGGTGTATGACAAGGCTGCAGATGAATTTAAAACTTCCGGGCTTATGTTGCACAATACGGTACAAAAACCGGTAATTCATGAGGGAAAAATTTGGGTTCCTTTGCCACGCACGAATGCTTTAATGATTCGCGATTATAAAAACACACCGCTCAATTTTTCCGATGACACCCAATATCCGATCATGGATCAGAACGGATTGCCTTCAAGTGCTCAGGGCACAATTTCTGTCGCATTTGATAAGAATGATGATGCCTGGATCGGAACCGATGCAGGACTTCGGATTATGAGTGATGCTTCATCGGCGTATTTAAGCGACCCAAAACTGGAATCCATCATTATTGAACAAAATGGAATTCCTGAAGAACTCTTCAGAGATAATCTCATCCATCAGATTGAAGTAGATACCGGGAATCATAAATGGGTTTCTGTAGACCGAGGCGGAGTTTATTATCTGAGCCCGAACGGAGAACGGATTATCAAACATTTCACGAAAGAAAATTCGCCACTTCCCACCAACAGTGTTACCGACATAAAAGTTGATCACAAAACCGGAAAAGTATATTTTGTGACTTTTGAAGGAATTGTCATGTATCAAAGTGATGTTGTGGATGTAAGTTCCAATTTTGGAAATGTGTTGGTGTATCCGAATCCGGTGGTTTATTCTCATTTCAAAGGACACGTGACCATCCGCGGACTGGCTGAGAAAACCAATATCCGAATTGTAGATACTGCCGGGAATCTGGTGCACCAGGCTGTGGCGAGAGGTGGATTTCATGAATGGAACCTGAATAACCAGCGGGGAAACAGAGTAGCATCCGGAGTTTATTTTGTTTTGATGACCAATGAAGATGGTACCGACAAAGCTACTGCTAAAATTGCTGTAGTAAACTGATGAAAACATACCGAGGATTTCTGCTTTCGTATGTAAAATACGGAGATGCTCATGCTGTTGTCAACTGTTTTACTGACGAGGGTTTTCAGAGTTTTTTCATCAGAAATATTTTCTCAAAAAAAAGCAGACAAAGAGCCTTTTTGGCTCCGCTGAACGAAATCAGCCTGCATATTCAAATAAAATCCGGAACGGATTCGCTGAAGGAAGTTTCAAAAATGGAATTACTGAAGCATCCTGAGCTTCAACAGCAGTACAAAGCCGGAGCCGTATTGTTTTTTACTGCAGATTTTCTGTATCAGGTTCTCAGAAATGAGCAACAAAATGAGGAAATTTATCACGAAATTTCAACCTTTCTCAAATATCTTGAAAAAGGAAATATGAATGTCCATTATATTCTTCTTACCCGATTTCTGAAGATATCCGGAATTCTTCCTTTATCAGGTAATGGCCGGTATCTGGATCCGGAAACCGGAACTTTCAGTGCTTCACAGACGCATCAGCTTTTGGATGAAGAAATTTCAGAACTTTGGAAACAAATCATCAGCGATATCCATCCTTACGAAATAACTGTTCCTTCAGAACTGCGGAAAAAATTTCTTGATAGTGTATTTCTTTATTATCAGTTACACTTGTCAGACTTCAGGATTCCCGGTTCTCTGGAAGTTGTACAGCAACTTTTTTGATTGGCTTTTCTTCATTTAGGCGAAACCATTTTTCATAAATAAAAAGCGAAATAAATGCATATTGAAACCATTCAAAATCAAGTTTGAAACGAGTATTGGCAGCATGGCCAATCATGTAAGGAACAGTGAAATTGAAAAAAACAAGTATTGAAAAATAAAAAAAACGGCGATGACACCGAAAAAAATAGAACAATGCAAAAACTGTCACAATATTCATCCCTAGTACCATAAATTTCCGGCCGAAAAGAGCAGCGAATCCGTCATCATAATAACGAGCAGGAACATACCAAAGCAGAAATGCATTCTGAATTGCCTTTTTAAAAAAAGCGGTTTCCTTTCCGTTCAGCACCCTTAATGTTTCCTTTTTTGAATATCTTTTCCATCTCAAATTCGTCTACTGATTTTCTCAAACCTGAGGTGTATCTTTCGTGCTCTTCCGAAATAAGCTGTACTTCCTTTATAATATTCACCTGGGGAACAAAGCCAAAATATAAATTATGCCAGAAAGGGGGTTTGGTAAGAATTATTTTATCGAAAACAATATGATTTCGGATAACCCACGGAGAATAAAATACTGAAATGGTGAATAGAATAAAAGCCAATGCTGAAAACCGTATTTTATTCCTCAAATAAAGATATAAAAATAAAAAAATGACCATCGGAACAGCGACCACTTGCGTCAGAAAAAGTGCTGAGCTGATGAATCCCAGCAAAATAAAATCCGGACGGTAAAATTTATGCCCTGTATAAATCTTAAAATACTGATACAACCAGATTAAAAAAATGGGAACAAAAATATTGGTAACCTCTGCAACATTAGAATAATAAAAATAAACCGGTGAAAAAATGAAAAAATAAGCCGTCAATACACCCGCCTTTTCTTTCCTGAAAATCCCTGAAATCCTGATGAGAAGAAATGGTATAAAAAAATAAATAATATGCTGGGCAGTGACAAGCGCTTCGAAAGGAAATGCCGGAAAAGCTAACATAAACAGGCTGATAAATAACGGATATACTGGAAGTTTATAAGCTGTAGGCCCTACATTTATAAATTCTGAATAAATACCATGCTCCACCAGATTTTTAGCAATGTGCCAGTCTTCAAAATACCCTCCGGGAAAATCAAGAGCAAAACTGTACGCTACTTTAGCCAGAAAAACAACCAGATTGAACATCATAAATGTTCGTAAATTCAGAAGTTTGTCAAGAGAAAGTTCAGGAAGTTTCATGTGTCAATTTAATGAAAATAAATATCCTCATACATGACGCCGGCCCGAACAGGCAGCGGAAGCGTATTTTCTTCGGGGACGATAGGGCAATTGTAATCATACGCATTATAAGCGCAATACGGATGATAGGATTTATTAAAATCCAAAAGAATTTCGTTCTCTTTTTCAGGAAGAGTTAAATCCAGATATTTCCCGCCACCGTAAGTCTCAGCGCCGTTGGTTTGATCCCGAAATGGTAAAAACAGATAATTTTTAAATTGCTCATCTTCCATTAAATCAACGATTTGATATACGGAAAGTACTACCTCTTTTCCATCAAGTGTAAAATAAGCTTTTCCGTATTCAATAAATTGTTTGTTTTTCCCCGAGGAAGTGGGAATAAGCATTGGCTTTGCATCCGAAGTTCGGACAAACTTTGCGTTAATACAGTATTTCAAATCTATTGGAAAGAAAGGATGCTGGCGGAAATTCTTCAGATGTTCGCCACGCAAAGGACTTTCCTTTGGATTTCGGTAAGATTCATTCAGGCTTTTCTGAAACTCACGAATGGAGGTCAACGAATTGTTTTCTCTTATTGCACAAGAAGTGAGAGAAAAGATGAATAGAAAAAAAAGGAAATTTTTCATGCCTTAGGAAATTTTAATCCGGTACACATCGGTCCGGTTTCTTTCGATCTTCGGAATATAAAATCCACCGGATTCCGGTATTTGTTCATCCAAACTAAATTGCTTACAGTCAGCAGGAAGCCCTGAAAACACGAGGGTAAACCAGAAATCTTTCATGGGTTGAACTTCTGTCCAGTACGGAAAAACGGAAATATTTTCAGCATGAATCAGCTTACTGTGATGTCCGGAAACTTCATCAATCAAAAAAGTAGTCGGCCAAATCCGAATCAGATTTCCCGGAAAAGGGTTCGCGGGATAACAAACATGGACAATTACCTGCTTTTCTTCCTGCGTTTTAGCCTGCAGTTCTTCTTTAATTTCTTTCGCAATAATGGGCTTTTTAATGGTGCTCATAGTCATGAAATTAAGACAAATTCTGAAAATCAATTCAGAATAGTGGTTAGTTTAGCGTATTGGCTTTCGGCATTCTGCTCCTCATACAAAATGGAATAAATGGTATCGATAATCGGAGTCTGAATATTTTTTTCTTTCGCTGTAGCATAAATCGAGTCGGCAGCATAGTATCCTTCTGCCACCATATTCATGGACTGAATGGCGGATTTTACAGTGTACCCTTTTCCGATAAGATTTCCAAGATTCCTGTTTCTGGAGAAAAGAGAATACGCAGTTACCAGAAGATCGCCCAGATACGCACTTTCATTCACATCGCGCGGTGCTTCGTAAATCGCTTCCAGAAAAGTCTCCATTTCGCGAATTGCATTAGAAACGAAAACGGCGGTGAAATTGTCGCCATAACCCAATCCGTTGGCAATTCCCGCTCCTATGGCATAAATATTTTTGAGAATCGCACTGTATTCGTTTCCCAGAATATCTTTGCTGGAATTTACTTTTATAAAAGAAGAACTGAAAATCTCGTGCAGCGTTTTGGCAACCTCATCCTCCACTGTGGCAATGGTAACATAGGAAAGCCTTTCCATTCCAACTTCCTCGGCATGACACGGTCCCGCGATCACCGCCTGATTTCGAAATCCAATTTCAAATTCTTCGCGCAGATAATGGGCCACCACATCATTCACTTTCGGAATAATTCCTTTGATAGCAGAAACAAAAATTTTTCCCGAATAGTCCACCGAAAGCTTGTCCATTGCATCAGACAAATAAATAGAAGGCGTTGCCAGAACGATGATATCACAGTTGGAAACGAGTTCATTAATATCTGCAGTAATTTTGAGATTTTTCAGGTTGAAGCTGACAGAAGTTAAATAAGTAGGATTGTGCCCGCGCAGTTCTATGGCTCCTTTCACAAATTCGTTTCGCACACACCAGTGAACCATTTTGCAGTTTTCCACCAACATTTTTACAATTGCTGTAGCAAAACTTCCACTCCCCAAAACACCGACCGCGACTTCAGATTTTTTTTTTCTGCCGGTTTCGTTGTGCCTTCCGGATTTCCCCTTTATTTCAGCCATAATGATCAAGTAAATGCTGCAAAGATAGGCAAATTTTAAACGCTTCTTTAACAGCTCTTATATGATAAAAGAGATCTTTTACACAATTATTTTAAATGCTTTCCGTTTTAAATGAGCTAAAAAGTAAAAAAATGAAAGGCGGAAATATTTTTTATTTATTTTTACCGTCCTGAAAAAATTGAAGAGAAGCACGAATAATGAAAAAATTGTTAAGTAACAGGAAGGCCGTAGTCCTTCTTCTGAGCAGTCTGGTTATGCTGATATTTGCCCAAACTTTGCTCATCACAAAACTCTGGTTCGGAAAAGATGATAAAACTTATGAAATAAATTTGGTGAAGATCAATACACAGAAAGACAGTGTGGATTATGCCAAAATGAGAAACGATCTTCTGCTAATGGATCATACCGTTCATGATCTGAACGCATTTCTGAAAGCAAAAAAAATCTCCCACAACAGAATAGAAATACTAAAGAAAGACAGTCTTTCCAGCGCTGTTTATCTCGCAAAACAAGCCAATAGATATAGCCAGCAATTGGTGGATCTCCAACAAAAACTCATGCAGGTTCCTTTAGGACTGCCAACAACGGGTGCTATTTCGTCTAATTTCGGAAAGCGCAAAAATCCGATTCCTTACAGAACGGTAATGGCTTCAGTTTCTTCACCGAAAACAACACCGGCTCCCGCCAAACCATCCGCTAATCCACTTAAAATAAAAGAACTCAAAGTAATTTACGAAAAGGATAGCGTGGGGAAAATGGTGAAAAAGATTGTTCCCGTTTATGCTCCGGCAGATCCTAAACCTGAAACTGCGGTAATGGTTTCAAATAAAAGCAGTGCTGTAAAACCTGCTCATCAACATGTGGAAGCAGACCAGATTCAGTTTCACAAAGGAATGGATTTCGCTGTGCCTACGGGAACGGACGTCATTTGCACGGCTGCGGGAAAAGTCATTTTTGCCGGACAAAAAGGTGGTTATGGAAACTGTGTCATCGTTTCTCACGAAAACGGGCTCGCTACTTTATATGCGCATCTTTCGGATATAAAAGTGAAAACCAACCAAATGGTCACTCCCCATCAGGTGATTGGAAAATCAGGAAACAGCGGGCGTTCTACGGGTCCTCATTTACATTATGAAGTTCACAGAAATAATGTTCCGGTGAATCCGAAACTGTTTATGAATTTGTAATTTCGAACGGTTACGAACGGTGAAAATGGTGCGGAAACGCATCTTCGGGTTTCATTTTGAGAATATTCAAGAGAAACCAGGATTTCAGAAAACCATATCCGTAGGAAAATAACTGAATATAGGTCGCTATTACCGACATTCCGGCGATACTGATGTTGCGCGTTTTCCATAATGCATGAAATAGAACCACCCAGGTGTAGAGTCCGTACAGCATCAAAACCAAACCTTTTTGCAGCAATAAATATTCTATAAATCCCAGAACAAAACCGATGAGAAAAAGGGAAGGAAACATGAAAGAAAGTTTCACATATTTCGGATGCCGCTGATTGAGTATAGGCCTTGCACAACCAAACTGATACACCTGCCTGGAGAATTTTCCAAAGTCTGTTCTTCGTTTGTGATACACGCCGATGTCATCAAAAAAAGCGGTGCGGAACCCCTTTTCCCAAAGCGTCATGGAAAGATCAGGATCCTCTCCTATTCTCATCTCCGAAAAACCACCTACCGTTTCGAAAGCAGATTTCCTGACACCCATATTGAAACTTCTCGGCTGAAATTTCGTCACCGATTTTTTACTCCCCCGAACTCCGCCGGTGGTAAATACCGAAGTCATGGCGTACGAAATTGCTTTTTGCATCAGATTGAATCCACGGTGTGCTTTATCTGCGCCTCCAAAGGCATCACAAGGAATTTCGGAAATATTTTTTTTGATATTGGCGATGTAATCCGTTTCCACAATCACATCCGAATCCACGAAAACTAGCCAGTCATTTTTCGCCCTTCTCGCACCATAATTTCTGGATAATCCGGGCCCGGAATTTTCTTTCCTGAAGAACTGGATGTTTAAACTTTCGTTGAAAAGCTCAACAGTAGGTCGCAGATTTATCCTGGAACCATCATCCACAACAATAATTTCAAACGCTTTGTCAGTTTGCCGGGTAAGGGAGTTCAACAGTTCGAAAAGTTCATCTTTCCGGTTATAAATAGCGATAATGATGGAAATGGTACTCAATATAACTAATTAAAAATGTAACAATTAGCGATTACTTTTCAAATTTACTTTTCTTGCTTCCCTCATACATCTCATATTGCAGAAATCTCGTTTCCAGTTTTCCGTTGTAGAGTTTTATTTTTCTGGAAGGCCTCAAACCGATTTTCTTCACCGCTTCCAAATCTGAGGAAATGAGCCAAGCTAAAGTATTGGGATAATGCGTCTTGAAAGTATCGCCAATTTTCTTGTAGAAATCATCATCATCAATGGTAATTCTCTCATCATAAGGCGGATTAAAAACGATGAGCAACGGGAAATGTTCTTTTTTACTTTCAAAGAAATTCTGTTTTTTCACTTCTATCACTTCTTCCATCTCCGCGGCTTCGATGTTGATTCGAGCTGCATTCAACATTCTCGCATCGATATCATAACCTACAATTTTTCCGGTAAATTCCTTCACTCGGTTGATACGGAATTCTTTTATTTTCTGAAACAGATCTTCGTCGTAATTGCTCCAGTTCTGAAAGGCAAATTTTTTCCTGAAAATCTGCGCCGGAAGTTCCATTGCTATCATTGCTGCTTCTATAAGAATTGTTCCGCTGCCACACATCGGGTCCAGAAAATTTCCTTTTCCGTCCCAGCCTGCAAGATGAAGCATTCCAGCAGCCAGCACTTCATTAATCGGTGCCTCGCCCTGCTCTTTCCTATAACCGCGCTTGAACAAAGGATCTCCCGATGAATCTAAAGAAATAGTAACAAAATTGCGGTCGATATGAAGATTGAATTTAATATCAGGGTTCTTTGGATCCACGTTAGGGCGTTTTCCGTATTTATCCCGGAAAAAATCAGCAATAGCATCTTTCATTTTCAGCGTCATAAACTGAGAATGGGTAAACCGCTCTGAGTGTACCGTGGCATCTATTGCAAAAGACTGATTCACATTTATGTATTGATCCCAACCGAATCTCAACAACCGGTCATAAAATTTCTGCTCATTAAATGCTGTAAATTCATAAACGGGCACCAGAATCTTCACGGCAGTTCTTGCGGAATAATTGATCTTGTACAGAAACCCCAAATCCCCTTCACAATTGACAGCGCGGGTTTTTATTTCCACGTTTTTGCCTCCAAGTTTCTGGATTTCTTCTGCTAAAACAGGTTCCAAGCCGAAGAAAGTTTTTATCTGTATATTGAGATTATCTGTGTTCATCCGGCAAATTTAATTAATTTTGCACAATGGCATGGTTCGAAACGTGGTTCAATACCTCTTATTATCATATTCTCTACAAGGACAGGGATTTTGCGGAAGCTGAGCATTTCATCTCACTTTTGGTGAAAGATCTTGCTTTGGAAAAAAACGCTCATATTATTGATTTGGCCTGCGGAAAAGGGCGTCATTCTTTATTTCTTAATTCCCTAGGCTACAACGTTTTGGGATTGGATTTGTCTGAAGAAAGTATATTACATAATAAAGCATTTGAAAAATCAGAAAGGCCTTCGCTGAAATTTGGTGTTCATGATATGAGAAATCCTATACAAGGAGCACCTGTAGATGCGGTTTTCAATCTATTCACAAGTTTTGGTTATTTTGATGACCCTAATGATGACAGAAAAGTTTTTGAATCAGTATCCGATATTCTGAAAGAGAAAGGAATTTTTGTTCTGGATTTTCTGAATGAAAAATTTGTGAAAAACACCTTGGTTCCAGAGAGCATTACCGTGAAAGAAAATATTGAATTCCATATCAGCAAGCGGATTGAGAACCAACATGTGATCAAAGATATTCGGTTTACTGATAAGGGAGAAGACTTTCATTTTTTCGAAAAGGTGAAGCTGCACACTGCGGCCGAAATAAAGGAACTGGCAGAACAATGCGGTTTTGAACATGTAAAAATTTATGGAGATTATCATCTGGCAGCATTTGAACAGGAAAGTTCGCCCAGATGTATCAATGTTTTCAAAAAGCAAAGCTGATGATTGCCATTCTACTGATTTTAAGCGTACTCATCGGAGTCATGTTCGGGAAATTCTTTGGCAACCGACAGAAATTCGCGAAGAATCTTTTAATCCTGAGTGCTGGTTTTTTGATTACCGTTTGTTTAAACGAAATTTTTCCGATGATTTATCATTCGGGTGACAGCCATATCGGAATGTGGGTCATCGGAGGTGTATTGCTTCAGATGCTTTTGGAAAATATGACCAAAGGGTTTGAACATGGCCATTTTCATCACCATTCGGAAAAGGATATTTTGCCCTTGGCGCTTATTATCGGAATGTTTATTCATGCTTTTATCGAGGGAATTCCGTTGGCAGATGAAACTGAAGTATTCTCCTCTTACCTTCAGGGAATTCTGGTTCACAATCTTCCTATATCTTTTATCCTCGGTGCTTTTCTGTTTCGCAACAAGAAATTTTCTGCTTCGTCATGGCTGATTATCATTCTATTTGCACTGGCCTCGCCTTTCGGAATGTTGGCAGGAAATTATATGGATCTTTCTTATCAGCCGTATGCTCTGGCTTTGGTAGGCGGAATTTTCCTTCATATTTCTTCCGTCATTATTTTTGAAAGCAACAAAAACCATAATATCGATTGGGGTAAAATCGGCTTAGTGGTTTTGGGAATTGCTGCTGCGATGGTAGCGCATCTTTTTCACCAGCATTAAAAAAACTCCGGAAGAACCGGAGCTTGAATTTTATAAAATTAATTATTCTACATTAAAATTTCCATCCAAAAGTAACTGAGAAGTTATTCTTTTTGTTCTGAACATCGGCTACAGCTGAAGATTCACTGTCTACAGAAGATGTATTGGAATAATAGGATGAATTGATATTTCCATCATTATATCCGAAAAGAAACGGACTGTTGTACTTCGTGTTACTGTGCTGATAAGCGGCATCCACATAGAAAGACTTGAAATTATAACCAATTCCCAAACCTACGGTATTTCTGCTGGAAGCAAATAGATTGTTGTATGTCGCCAAAGCATCGCTGCCATCCTGGCGATAAGCACTCATAGAAACCGGTGAGACGGGATTGGAAGCGAAAGCATAACCTCCACGTATCCTAAAATCCTTAATCCTGTACTCCGCCCCTGCTTTTATTTCCGAAACATTATTGGCGTGATCCGAGAAAAAATCGTTCATTTCTGTTTCTGCTGCTCCCCGAACTTTATAATGCGGTTTGGTGATTCCAATGGTATAATCAATATTCATTGAGAAATTCTTACTGGCCACATATCCGGCGCTCAAAGTAGCTTTCAAAGGTGTCCTAAGATTACGGTTTTCTGCTGCCACACCATCGCTTCCATTGATTTCATAATAATTGAAAACCCTTTCTATATGCCACCAAGTGGGCGTTTCCAAAGCAGCTCCCCATCGGAAACCTCCCGGAAGTTTACCCAATGCACCTAAAGACATTGAAAATCCTGAAGCTTTTTCTGAAAAAGGAGTGTATTGTTTGGCAAACTGTTCAAAGAATACTTTATTGGTTGCGATATCACTAACTTTAAATTCTGCTGTGTCGAACTGATCCAACTCAACGGTATGAAAATTAAGTCCTGCACCAAAATAAATATTATTATCGTAATTGGCACCTACACCAATGTTCATTTTGGATTTCAGTCCTCGTCTGTCGTAAGCATGTCGGTTGAGTTCCAAATTATTAATAGCGTTTCCAAACTGAATGGTATTCAACCCAGGTGTTTCAATATAGTCATCTAAAGATTCTCCCGAATAATTGAATCCAAGATTTACAAATTTCCACGGTGTTTCTGTCAGCAACTGAAAAGTGGCGACACCACCTACATTTCCTATATTAAAATTGGAATTGGAATAGCTTGCGCTGTTTCCATATAAGGAGCTTTTGTTGGTATAATTGCTGAGCAAAAGTGTACCGGTGATTTCGCTGCTAATCGCAACGCCTAATCCAGCGGGGTTATTGAACAAAGAAGTGGCATCGCCCCCCAAAGCCCCTGTAGCTCCTGCCATCGCATTGAATTTTGCAGTGCCTTCATTTGTGCTTCCTGAATATACTCCGAGTGTATTTCTAACATTTGACACATCCTGAGCCTGAATATAGAATGCTGCGGAAATGCTTAATACAGCTAAAGATTTTTTAATCATATTCTAAATATTTACATTTTTATCTTCTGAACCCTCCTGAACGTGTACTTGAACCGCTGGAACGGACTCCTCCTGAACTCCCGGAACGGAAACCTCCGCTGTCATTGGATCGGATATTAGGCTGCGACCGCTGTGGCTGTTGATAAGTAGGTTGTCTTGGTGAAGTCGGCGTATTGTACCTTGGCGTCGTTTGCTGGCGAGGGGTAACGCTGCTGTTCGGCTGGGTTCTTATATTTGGATTACGAATTCCGGTCGCAGAAGGTTGACGTGTATTGGTATTTCTAATACTTTGATTCTGCATTGATCTGATGCGGTCGTTCCGGAATCCGTTGTAACTGTTTGTCCTTAGTGAATTGCCTTGCGGATGCTGATAAGAGTTGTATAGTCTTCCATTGGCACCACTTCTCATGTAAGGATAAGATGGTCCGTACCCGTAATAATACGGAGAATTCCAGCCCCAGTACGGGTTATAACCGCCCCAATAATAAGGGGAATATCCAAATCCATAGTACGGATATCCCCAATAGGGATTATACCAGGAAGATCCCCAACCCCACGAAAAACCAAAATGCCATCCGCTGCCCCAATAAGGACTGTATCCCCAAGGACTGTAATATCCCCAAGGAGACCAGCCGTAGTTCCATGAATCGCTGTAATAATTAGTTTCCGATCCAGCATAAGAGCCCCAATCGGTGCTGCTGCCTTCATCCCAATATTTGCTGTTATCAATCCAGTCTCTGGATCGTACATTTTCAATGTAAGCAGTATTATCGTAATCGTAATATTCACCTACAGTATTTCCGGTATTGTTGGTAATAACACCTTCAGGAAGCGTATCCTTCTCCGGGTCGTAATACACACCATCGGTTTCAGTATAACCGCCAACCTGAACACCGCAGGAAATGAGGATCAAACTGCCTGAAACAGCGAGAATCATACTGGATTTCAGCCCTTCAGATAATTTTTTTAATATATTCTTTTTCATAATAATCTGAAAATTTAATTTTAAATATCTTTGTACAGGTTTAAACAGAAATGATACCATTATTTATGGGAAAATTTCACGTAAATATACATTTTTATTTTAGATGTCTGGCTTAACTAAAAGTTAAAAATAAATACAAAAAATTGAAATAAAAGGAATGGCAAAATTAACTTCGAGAAAAGAAGATTACAGCAAATGGTACAATGAACTTGTTGTAAAGGCTGATTTAGCAGAAAACTCACGGGTTCGGGGATGCATGGTAATAAAACCGTACGGATTTGCAATTTGGGAAAAGATGAAAGATGAATTGGATAGAAAATTCAAGGAGACCGGACACCAGAATGCCTATTTTCCGCTCTTCGTACCGAAAAGTCTTTTTGAGGCCGAGGAAAAAAATGCAGAAGGATTTGCTAAAGAATGTGCAGTAGTCACGCATTACAGGCTGAAAACGGATCCAAATAATCCACAGAAACTGATTGTAGACCCTGATGCCAAACTTGAAGAAGAACTCATCGTACGCCCTACTTCTGAAGCCATTATTTGGAGTACGTATAAAAACTGGATTCAGTCCTACCGTGATCTTCCGATTCTCATTAACCAATGGGCCAATGTAGTACGCTGGGAAATGAGAACACGCCTTTTTCTGAGAACGACAGAATTTTTGTGGCAGGAAGGACATACTGCGCATAGCACCAAGGAAGAAGCGATTGAAGAGACCGAAAAAATGCTGGAAGTGTATGCAGAATTTGCTGAAAACTTCATGGCGATGCCGGTAATTAAAGGAATTAAATCGCCATCAGAACGGTTTGCCGGTGCTGTAGAAACGTATTGTATCGAAGCGATGATGCAGGACGGAAAAGCATTACAAGCCGGAACCTCACATTTTCTAGGACAGAATTTCGCTGAAGCTTTCGATGTAAAATTCACCAATAAGGAAGGTGAAATGGAATACGCCTGGGCGACATCCTGGGGAGTTTCTACCCGACTGATGGGAGCGTTAATCATGGCGCATTCCGATGATCACGGATTGGTACTCCCTCCTACTCTCGCTCCTTTTCAGGTAGTGATTGTGCCTATTTTTAAAGGAGAAGATCAACTTCGTCAGGTGGATGAAGTGGCTTTTGAAATTCAAAATAAGCTTAAAGCGAAAGGAATTTCTGTAAAATACGATAATGACAACCAGAACAAGCCCGGATGGAAATTTGCTGAATATGAACTAAAAGGTGTGCCGGTGAGAATCGCTTTGGGTGCCCGCGATTTGGAAAATAAAACAGTAGAAGTGGCCCGACGAGATACCCTCACCAAAGAAGTACAACCTCTGGAAGGAATTGAAAATTACATCGAAGAATTGCTCCAAAAAATACAGCAGGAAATTTATTTGAAGGCCCTAAACTTTCGCGATAGTAATATAACCAAAGTGGATTCTTACGATGAATTTAAAAAAGTACTGGAAGAAAAAGGAGGATTTATTTCCGCACATTGGGACGGAACCGAGGAGGAAGAAGAACAGATAAAAGAAGAAACGAAAGCCACCATTCGCTGCATTCCGCTGGACGCTGAAACAGAAAACGGCGTATCTCTGATCTCAGGAAAGCCCTCTTCAAAGCGGGTTATTTTCGCAAAATCGTATTAAACTTGTTAAATTTTTTGCCGGAAGAATTTATCTTTCAGTAAGTTCTAAACATTTGTTTAAAAAATTTTGTATTAATCCAAACCTAAAGCAGGTTTGGATTAGTTTTTGTATCGCAGAATGTAATATTAAATAAACTATTATGTCTGTAAACATTATTGATCTTATACAAGGACAATTGGGTTCTGCATTGATCACTCGACTGGCAGCGCAACTTCAGGAAAGTGAATCGGGAATCTCCAAAGCCATCAGCGGATTATTGCCAGTGGTTTTTGGAGGAATCGCCAATAATTCCACGCACCCCGCCATTTTAGATGCCGTCAGAGGAGATCATCACAGCGCACTTTTAGGAAATCTTCAGGAATCTACAGCAGCCAGCCCTACCATTACGGCGGTCGTTTCCGCGATTCTGGGAGAGAAAACCAACGGAATATTGGATAAGATAAGTGAATTTTCCGGCATCAGTAATGCTTCGTCAGGAAGTTTATTAAATATCGTTGCAGGCGCAATTATAGGTTCCATAGGGAAGTACGCAGCGGATCAGAACATGGAAAGATCTGAAATTTCTACACTATTAGACAGTCAAAAATCAGCAGTAGCGTCAATGCTTCCCATCGGTTTATCGGCATCAGCATTAGGTCTGGAAAATAAATTCGAACAACCTGCGCCATCTCAAGCCACTACATCCGATGCGGAATCTACAGCGCGGATTACCAGAGCCGGGCATACCCATTTGCCGCCGAATCCGGATGACAAAGAAAGCGGTTCTGTTTTGAAATGGCTTATTCCTCTGGTTTTACTCACACTCGCTGCATGGTTTCTTTGGAAACAATGCGACAACCGGGAAACTACATCTACAGAAAATTTAGCTTCAGATTCCACCATAATACAGGAAGATACCGTAGCATATCAGGGAAATACTCCTTCCGCCACCATAACAGATATTGACCTGAACGGCACTCCTTTGAAAGGATATGCCAACGGAATGGAGCAGCAAATGATCGACTTTTTGAAATCAGGAAATTATCAGAATGCAGCAAATGACGACGCCTTGAAGGAAACTTGGTATGATTTCGACAATGTTCAATTTCAAATGGGTTCCTATAATAAACTTGAACCCGGATCAGAAGGACAGCTTGAAAATTTGGCGAAAATATTAAAAGCATATCCGGAAGTTAAAATAAAAGTGGGCGGATATACAGATAAAGTGGGCGATGAAGCGGCTAATGTAAACTTATCACAGCAGAGAGCCAATTTCATTAAATCTGAATTGGAAAAACTGGGCGTAGGTTCTCAAGTGACCGGTGCCGAAGGATACGGCAGTCAACACGCCACCATTCCCGCCGATGCCTCCGATGAAGCTCGGGCCGCAGAATGTCAGTGCGATTTACAAAATAAAAAGCAAAGCTGTTTCGGGAGAAGCAGCTTTTTTTTGTTGGAAAATATAATAAGTTCCAATTTCATTTGAATATTACTCTTAAAACGCATCGTTGACATCAGGTTTAAAAAATAACCATAGAAAAAATAAAGTGGCAATAAGGATAATAACTGCGGCAAAATCGGGAAAAGATTCTACTAAAAAACCCAAAATCATGGTGCCAATAAATAAAACTACCGAGATAACCGTAACCCATAAGATCCATTTCAGAAAATTCGTTAGAAGAAAGCTTTAATGATTATAAGTCTTAGGAATCCATTAATCGTAAAATGAGGAGTAATTTTTCGATTAACACATTTAATAAGTCTGTTCCAAGGGAAGCAAATGCACTACGATCTCCACTTGTCTTTCTGTGTGTTCCTGCGGATCAATCTTCTGGATTCTTGCTTCGAACTGAGTGATCCCAACCTTCATCAGTTTGTAGAAAATCCGGTTTTCGGATCTGGGAACAAAACCAATCTTTTGGCCTTTAAAGTAAATCGCAACAGCTCTCGGATCCCACTTATTATCTTCTTCAAGTGTGAGTTTTACTTTTTTCCCGACTTTCAGTTTGTTAAAAACATCCACACCATCGTAAAAAGTAAAACCGGCAACATGGAAATGGGCTAAATGTTCTTTCATAGCTTTCATTTTTTAAAGTTTATACTGCAAAGTAAAACTTAAACTATGCAGCAGAAGTGCACAGGTTTAAATGAATTTCAGAAGGAATTGTTACTGGTAATTACCTTTATGCAGTCTGTACAGACTTGGCCAGTTCCTCTATGAGTGTAAAGATTTTCGTTTTACCGCTTTCTCCAAAAATACCATAAATGCCATGGTCATCAAGATCTGTCAATGGCGGCTCGGTGAGCATGTGCTTTTCTAAAATGCCATTTTTATTCAGATAATCGATGATTTTCTGTACAAACAGAATCTGATTCGCATTCAAGTTTTCCTCCTGAATAAAAGAGGCAAAATGTTGGTTGGCAGCATTAATATCCATACCTAAAACCCGACGCACAAATATCCCTAATGATTTGGTTCCATACTCTTTCTCTATTTCAGACAGCTGAAATTTTTCGTGTGTTAAAAACTTCTCTAATGACTGCAAGTCTAGGGAAGTAATCGGAATATTTCTGTAAATCTTGTCGATGACCAGATGATGCTTGTTCTTCCGGATAAAGTTCTCCACCCGGTCTTTATAACTTTGGGGGCTGGTGTAGTTTTCCAGGAGATCCCTTTCCTTAACGAGGCCAACATCTAAAAAATCTTCAAAACGCGAATAAACAGGCAGTTCTTTCTCTTCATCTTTGAGCAGGTGCACCAAACTTCGAAGGTCTTCTCTAACTTTTTCTAACCTTTGAAGATTTATAACACTCCAGAAATCGTCTGAAACAACGGCCGCAATCGTAATTTCCTTCATTTTTATGGAAGGGATATTTTTCTTTTTGTCCAACAGGTTTCCGATCTGGCGGATGTTCTGAATCAGATAATTCTGCTTCTTAGAGGCATTGAGAATCGCATGCTGAAGCTGATAGATGATGAGGTCGAATTTTTTTGCCATCTCATCTTTGTCATCATTGTAAGAAGCCATGTGTGAAAGGTGATTCTGTATTTCGATGAGGGCAGAATTGCTGAGATTTTCCCAAGCATCTCTGTTTTTATACTTGACCACAAATTCCCAATGTTTGCGCACCTGGAAACGGTTTTCATCTAAATTTAAAATCTTGCTGTGCAGTTCATCTGTGTAAGAATCAGCAAAAGCGAGTTCTTCGGGTGTGGATTCCGCGTTGGATATGATGCTTAGAACCACCTCCAATTGTGCTTCGAAAAGCTGCTGCTGTAAGGACTTGGTTGTGTTTCCTTTGGCTCCATCGGGAAATTCATCAAAGAATTCAAAATTACCGCAGATGTCAAATATTAAGAAATATTCTTTATCCCGACCAATTCCGAAAATATCGGGGCAAAGCCGGGTTCCTCTTCCGATCATCTGCCAATATTTGGAATAGGATTTCACTTCTTTAAAAAAGACCAGATTCAAAACCCGGGGAGCATCCACTCCGGTATCCATCATATCTACCGAAACGGCTATCTGAGGATCTTTATCGTCTCCTTTGTCAAAACAAAACTTCTCTAATAAATCCTGAGCTTTGTCTTCATAATTGTCAATGACGCGCAAGAATTTGCCGTTGTATTCAGGATAATTTTTATTAAACCTTTCTTCTATAAAAAGAGCATGACGGTGATTTTTTGCAAAAATAATGGTCTTCCCGAGTTTGTCACCTTCCTGCACGTGCTGGCCTTCCGTCATCAAATAATCCAAAACCAAATCGACCGTATCTGCATTGAAAAGGAAACTGTTGATTTTGCTTTTTGTGATGATGGGATTCATTTCCTCTTCTTCTGAGGCAGCAGCAATTCCAAACAGCTCTTCAAAATGTTTTTTGTCTTTTTCACTCAGCTCTTTGTACTTTACGCCTTCTCGCGGAAATTTTACAGGAACGGTAAACGCCAGCGGCGGCACCAAATAGTTGTTTTTTACCGCTTCATCCAATTCGTACGAAAAGGTAGGATTGTCGTCTTCAATTTCAAATAAATGGTAGGTATTGATGTCGATGTCTTTTTTGGGCGTTGCAGTAAGCCCAATTAAGATGGCATCGAAATAATCGAAAATCGCCTGATATTTCTGGTAAACCGAACGGTGGGCTTCATCAATAATAATCAGATCGAAATGTCCGATACCGTACATTTTCTGATCACCCGTTTTCGCATCATCAATCCGGTTCATCATGGTTGGATAAGTGGAGAACACTACGCGGGCGTTCGGATCCTCTTTTTCCTGACTCAGATTGATGGCTGAAAGGTGCGGCAAATGCTCATTAAAAGCATTTTTCGCCTGGGTTACCAAAGCATTTCTGTCTGCCAAAAACAGAATTCTTTTCGCCCAGTTGCATTTGGTCATCATATCTACAATGGCTGCGGCGGTTCGGGTTTTTCCGCTGCCAGTGGCCATCACCAGTAATGCTTTACGGTGTTTCCCTACCAACTGATTATTTTTATCAGTAACCAAAGCTTCCGCTACTCGTTGAATTGCCTGCAGTTGATAAGGCCTTCCGGCAATATCTTTGTTCACACTGAATTGCCGCAGATCTTTGCGTTCAGCTCTTCGCCGAATCAGGGTTTGTAGTTCTTCTTTTTTACAGAATCCAAAAACTTTTCTCGTGGTATAAAAAGTATCATCCCACATATAGGTATTGAAACCGTTTGTGTAATAAATCACCGGTCTCTGCCCGAATTTCTTTTCCAGACAATCGGCGTATAAGGCTGCCTGATGCCTCCCTTTTGTAGCGTCGTGCAATGTTTTTTTTGCTTCTACTACTGCTAAGGGTTTTCCGTTATCGTCCCACAAAACATAATCTACATATCCGACACCGGAAGGATTGGTGGAAATGGGCATTCCGTGAACCTGATATTCAATATCTTTTCCTTCTTCGAAACTGATCCAGCCCGCTTCTTTCAGCAATAAATTGATGAGTATTTTTCTGGTTTTAATTTCGGAAGTGAGCTCTGGAATAACCGTTTGACCGTGATATTCTTTTGCGCGTGCTTCTTTACGCTCGGCAATTAACCGGGCCTGTTCTTCCGCCTGTTGTTTTAATATCCGGTTTTCTTCGACTAATAGAAGATACTTCTCATTGGCCTTTTCCGTTTCCTTCCGCTGCTGCTCAAACTGTTTTGCAAGCTCTTCGAGCTGTTTGCCTGATTTGTCATTCAGATCGCCGTACGGAATTACTGCTTCATTAAAAGCGGGAATATCAGGATCGTTTTCACTGTAATATTTACTGAGCCAAGAGAGGAACCGGAAGGTGTTCTTGAGGGACTGCAGGGCTTCCAGAGCTCGTAGTTTTTTCTCGTGGGCGGCATTGTTCCCAAAACGACGCACAATATCCAGTTCTACAAACATGCTTGGTTTCACGATATTTCGGAAAGAATCATTAAAAAGAAGCGAAGCCAGATTGGTTTCAAAGGGAAATTCTAAATCCTCGTCGTTTTTATAGAGCCAGAAAAGTGCTTTTTCCAGCGTACTTCTGCAAAGCAAGGCAGCATATCTGGGAGCGGTAAACGTATGCAGTTCTGCCTCTACGATTTCATCATAGATATGGGGGAATTCCTGTTTGAGAAAAGTAAAGTTGGTCGCCATAGATTATTCCGTTGAATGCTCTTTAAAAGTACAGATTTTTTTCCATATTGATTTTAACCCTGTTCATATTTCAATTTTAGTTTTTTCAACGATATGCTGGAGTAGTTTCCGCATTTTACGAGATCATTTTAGGACAGAGGTGTTTCACTAAATTCCTTCACAATAAATTCTTTCAGTTCCTGGATTACATTCGCGCAATCATGCTTTACGCGAGTGTCTGAAATTCGGTACACGATAATTCCCAAACTTTCAAGATACTGCTGCCTTTCGGCGTCATATTCTTCTTTATCATCATGGCTGGAACCGTCAATTTCTATGGCAATGCCAAGGGACTTTAGATAAAAATCTACAATATAGTTTCCGATGATCCTCTGCCTGTCAAAATCCAATCCATAAAAACTTTTATTGCGGACCTGAAGCCAAAAGATCACTTCGGAGAGAACGCCTGCTTTTCTAAGGGATTTGGCGCGTTCTCTAAGATTTTTATTTGCGGGAAGAATGCCGAGGTTTCTATAGCAGATGAGCGTTCCATCAATATTTGTAAGTTCCTTTTTGTCCATGATGCGGTTTTTAAGATGTAGGTACTTTGATGTGTTATTTTCTTGGCTTTTGAAAACTGTTACGGGAGACTGTACTGGTTTCAATACTGGCAAACACCCCGGTCTTCGACCACCCCTCTTGAAAAGAGGGGAATTACAAACCGGTTTCTTCGTCCGTGTTCATGAGTTCGATTAAATGCTTTTTCTGCTCTTCTTTCATTTTCTGTTTGTATTTTACCATATCATCGAACATAATCCGGCGGTGTTTCGCCACCCTAAATAAGTAAAAGAAAATTACTCCTACATTGTCTTAGTTCAAAATAGCAGCTTTTCTTGAATTAACGATGACTCTTATTTCACAATATTGCCATTTTTTGAAATAGGGAATTTTGCTATTTCACTTACTTAGCTAAAACTCTCCTTCAGCAAACTCTGGAAAAGCTCTTCGCTTTTGGCTAAGCTATCCTGCGACATTTGTTTCTGGACTTCTATTTTTTCAATGCGTTCTGCAAATTGGTTTTGGAGATTTTCATCCGGAATGCTTACTTCCAAATTAAAAATTATTTGTTTGTTCAAATTGGGCATAGTAATTCCTTGTGCTTTTTCGTATAAACTGTTAATTGTTGATTTCTGACCAAGCAAATAATAACAGAATATTGGTTGCAAACTTTTTTTAAGTCTTAAATATAAACTGCCCGTTCCACAAAATGTCCCTTCTTTATCAACAATCCCTATGTTACTGAGATCTCCTCTCCTTGACATTATAATATCATTTGTTTTTAAATGATAATTGGGTAAAGATTCAAATTTTTCGCGCGTTATTTTTACTGATGATTCGTAATTGATAAAGCCTTTTTTAATATTTGTCGGATTAATTAAGGGAATTCCTTCATTTACATAATCCGACAAATGTAATTGTGATCCAAATGGACCAATTTGAATTTTAACACAATGATTTCCTAAAACATCTTTCTCCCAACCTTTTTCATTCTTCACCGGATCTCCGAACATATCGATAAAAAGTGCCTGGGTAAGTTGGTCGTATTTTTCGAGGAGTTGTTGGTTGTAGGCAATAATTTCCTGGGCTTTGTCCAATTTTGCCGCAATGGTTTTTTGGGTGGAAAGCGTAGGAAGAGGAATCTCGTAATTATTTAACCATCTTGTTGATAGATTTAATTGAGCTGCGCCTGAAGAATTGTGAATTGCCTCTCTTTCAAAAATATCGTTATTTAAAAATTGAAAAAGATAATTTATGTCTAGTCTTTCATCTTTCGGCATAATTCTACAAATCCGCTGATTGATATATGCCGGAATCATTTCTTGAGGAAATTTCCCTACTCTCCCAACATTTCCGGTTAATGACATTAAAATATCACCCTCAAAAATCTTATATGTATTTAAATCTTTCAATAACTCAAATGGATAGAGTTTAGGATCATTATCAACAATTTTCCCTTTCTGAACATTCGTTATTCTAATAACCCGTGCTCCATTATTCTGAACATATTTATCACTTTTAAATGCAAAACCATTCGTAATGGTGCAGCAATCCGATATTTTCACTTTCTCCATTATTCCAGCATTTTTTCGAGTTCGAGAATTGCGGTGTGTATTTCTATAAAAGTCATGTTATTTTTCATTTTCATTGTTGTGGTTAGACGATACTGTTCTGTATGCTTGCTTTGGATGGTTGATGACTTCGGGGATGGTATATCCTAATTTTCCTTTTTTTAATAAAAAGATTAATATAGCCCAAAGTGGCTAATAAAGAGTAGTTTACAAGAATGGGAATTCTATCGGTAACGATTTAGTAATGGTGCTTACTGCACTCGCTTTCATTTGATTACCTTGTAAATCATTAATGCAAATCTACTAAATAATTGGGTAAGGTGTATTATTACTTTACCCTTTTTTGTACCCTAACTACAAATAAAAATTCCCCCATAGGGGGTAATCTGTGATATTGGTTTCACTATTATTTCCAAATTTTGGCATATCAACAACAGTTGCAATTTCGAAACAAATAGTGTTAACTTCTAAAAGACTAAGCTATGGAAATCGTATTGAGTAAAATACTATCGCAAATTCGGCATCAGGAAAATAAATTTTCTTCTCAAATGATGCAAACATCGGAAGAGGCTTATAAAATGACCTTGTTCCTAAATGAGATGTTGTTTAATATAAAAGCCAAAGTTTTACAGGATGGATTTATAAATGAACAGCAGGAAATTGACTTCTTTAAGAATATTAAATCACAAATTTTAGGAAAACTTATTTACTATAATAAGGTATTCCGCATAGAAACGACCTGCCCCGTGAGCAATGGCAAAATACATCAAAGCTATTATGAGAACCTATTAAAAACACTCAAATCAGAATATAAAGAAAGTATCTGCAATGAGGATTTTTACAGGTATTATCGTGCAGGCAGGACAGACCGTGACCATAATTATTTCAGGCTCGGACAAATCAATTATCACGATGGATTAAAGAGTGGCGTATTTGAAATTGACCTTAGCTTTTCTACATATTACGATAACAAAGTTGCCCATATTATAGCCAATGAATTACTTTATACTTATATGCTTACCAAAATCAACCCCGAAGAAAACCCCGATACTATTTTACAAAATTTAGATGCAAATAAGGATATTTCGTGGACTAATTCACAAAACGCACTTATTGAATTGATTTACGCCCTATATGTTTCTAATTCTATCACACACGGTAAAATAGGTATCAGAAAATTAGCATTGATTTTTCAAATCTTATTCCGAACGCCCTTAAACGATATACATCATTCTTTCCACCGAATGAAAACAAGAGCAGGCTCCCGAACCGCGTTTTTAGACCAGCTCAAAATTTCCCTCGAAGAGTATATGGATAAAGACCTTTAGCAACATCAGCACGGGTGTTTGAAAGCAGTACACAAAATGTACTGCTTTTTCTTTGCCCATATCTGCCAATTGGCAAATGTTGGCAAACTGCTATTACAAAATATCCCAAATGCTCCAAAACCCTTATCAAACAAGGGTTTTCGCTAATTGTAAAAATTTTCAAAAAAGTGCCAAACCAATGGGTAAGCATTGGCAGACAAACACTGCCACACTTCTGAATTTTGCCCTGTGAACATTAAACAACAGCGCAATGAATATTATAACAGTTGACGAAGAAGTGTGGAAGCACCTCAACGAACGGTTGAAAGCCATTAGCGAATATATCCTCAAACTGGAAGATACAAGCTACGATAGCTTGTGGCTCAACAACCACGAAGTCTGCCAGTATCTCCACATCAGCGAAAAAACATTATGGCGTATGCGTACCAATGGGCAGATAGCTTTTTCAAAAATGTACGGGCAGTATTACTATACGATTGGTGCGATTAAGGAAATGCTAAACGCTAACGCCGTGCAGACCACGGATGAATATGTTGAGCAGCTTATGGCAAAAGGCAAAAGCTATATCGAAAAAGGCAGAAAGCTGAAATCAGGTAATCATTAAAAGCGTACCCGTATGAATATCGACAAAATGGAATTTGTGGCGTGGATGGAACGCATAATGGACAGGCTGGACATTCTCGGCAACCACATAGACGATTTACAAAAGAAGCGCAACAGCATAGACGGCGAGGAATTACTGGATAATCAGGACTTATTGCAAATGCTGAAAATCAGTAACCGTTCCCTGCAACGGTATCGCTCCATAGGCAAGCTCCCATATTATACCATTAGCGGAAAACTGTATTACAAGCTGTCCGATGTGCATCAGTTCATCAGGGAAAGTTTTAACCCGCCCTTGCCCAAACTGGATGCCAATAAGTGACAAACACTGCCTTTGAGTGCCACATAACGCAAATCAGTGAAGGCTTCCTTTACATTCGACCGTAAAATTTTAAAATTTTCAGACTATGAGTGAAGAAACAACAAATAAACAGGAAATGCCCGAACAGCTTTCGGACATATTACTTGTACTGGATAAAGAGAAAATGAAAATCCAGGCAGTAAAAAGTATCGACGAAAACGGAAAAATGGAAACCGTTGACCCTACGAAAAAAAATCAAAACCAGTTTATGCGTGTGGATAAAAGCGGCGATTTCTTTTCCAACTTCTTTTCCAATTTTTTCAGCCAGTTAAAGAACCCTACAAACTTTACTTTCTTCAAAGTGCCTACCCCGGTTGCTGCTGAAAAAGCACAGGAACTCCAAAAGCACGTAGATAAGCCCACACCGGAGGGCGAAAAAGTGCTGAAAGAACACGAAGTGAAAGCAGAACCCCAACCCGATAAAAAACAAGAAAATCAAAATAATATGGCAACAGCACAAACAACAACGGAAACAAGCGAATACCGCTACAAGCCGGAGCAGATTGATTGGGACACAATGAAAAACCTCGGATTAAGCAAAGAATATCTTGAAAAAAGAAACCTGCTCGACCCTTTGTTACGAGGTTACAAAACCAATGAGCTTTTACCGATAGGTATTAACCTCGGTGGCTCTATCCTCCGCACGGATGCCCGCCTGTCTTTACAGCAAGCCGAAGACGGCAATGTTATCGTGGCAATACACGGCATCAAAAGAGAACCTAACCTCCACTTTGAGTTTTTCGGTCACAAGTTCACGGACGAAGACAAGAAAAACCTGCTCGAAACGGGCAATATGGGTCGGGTCGTTAATTTGGTAAATTCCAAAACAGGCGAACTGATGCCGTCTATTATCAGTATAGACAGGCTGACCAATGATGTGATTGCACTGCGCACGGAGTTTATAAAAATTCCCGATGAAATTAAGGGTGTAAAGCTGAATGACGAACAAAAGCAAACGCTGATGGAGGGCAAACCGCTCTATTTAGAGGGTATGATTTCCTCGAAAGGAACGGAGTTTTCGGCAACTGTACAATTCAATGCTGATAAGCGATACGTTGAGTTCCTGTTTGACAGAAGTAACAACAATCAGCAGGCGCAAACGAACCAACAGAACACCCAACAAAGCAATCAGCAAAGCCAACCGCAGGAAGCTCCAAGAACTTTCAGGGGCAAAGAACTGGATGATGAGCAGTATAACAAGTTCAAAGCCGGACAAACCATATACGTTGAACTTATAGACAAAAAAGACCAACCGTATAAGGGTTATATCACTTTCAACAAAGATACTGGAAAGACCAATTTTGAGTTTCCAGGTCAATACAAAGCAAGAGTAGAACCTGCCGAAAGCCATAAAACGCAAACTGCCGTCAATTCAGAAGGTAAAACCAACGATGCGACCAAGAACGTCCAAGAGCCTTTGAAGTCCGGGCAGCAAAGACCGAAAAACGAAAAACAGCAGGAACAACAGGACAACAAACCTGCAAAATCCAAAGGCAGAAAAATGTAATACAGTATGAAAACAATCATTGCAGAAAAACCAAGCGTAGCAAGGGAAATAGCCGGACTTGTGGGAGCATCCGATAAAAAGGACGGCTACCTGACAGGTAACGGCTATTTTGTTACGTGGGCATTCGGTCATTTAATAGGACTGGGAATGCCCGAAGACTACGGTATTTCGGGATTTGACAAAGCATCCCTGCCAATATTGCCCAACCCGTTTTTATTGACCGTCCGCAAGGTAAAAAAAGACAAAGGGTACACCGCCGATACTGGTGCAATAAAGCAACTGAAAGTCATTGAGCAGCTTTTTAAGCAAAGCAACAGCATCATCGTTGCTACCGATGCAGGTCGTGAGGGCGAACTCATTTTCAGGTACATTTATGAATACCTGAAATGCAACAAGCCTTTTGAACGCCTTTGGATAAGTTCGCTTACTGAAAAGGCGATAAAGCAGGGCTTTGACAAACTGAAAAACGGAAAAGAATTTGACGGACTGTATCAGGCAGCGCAAGGCAGAAGCCGTGCCGATTGGCTTGTGGGCATCAATGCTACGCAAGCATTGAGCATTGCCGCAGGCAACGGCATTTATTCGCTCGGAAGAGTGCAAACGCCCACACTTGCTTTGATATGTAAACGCTACCTCGATAATAAGAATTTCACGGTAAAGAAATACTGGCAGATACAATTATCGCACAATAAAGCCCAGGTTGATTTCAAAAGTATTTCCGCAACCAAATGGGGCGAAAAGCAGCTTGCCGATGATACTCTTAAAGCTATTCAGCGTGGTGCAACGGCAACCGTTACATCGGTAGAAACCAAAAGCGTTACAGAACAACCGCCCTTGCTTTTCGACCTGACAGGCTTACAAAAAGAAGCCAACAAAAGGCTGAAATTATCTGCTGAAGCAACACTTAATATCGCACAAAGCCTGTACGAAAAGAAGTTCATCACGTACCCACGTACCGGAAGCAAATATATTCCTGAAGATATGTGGGCGGAAATTCCCAACCTCGTGCGGGCATTGCAGAACCGTGAGGATTGCAAGCAAGCCCTTACCAAAATCAAATGGGGGCGGTTCAACAAACGTATCGTGAATGACCTCCGTGTAACGGACCATCACGGTTTGTTGATTACGGATAAAGTACCGTCGGTACTCAATGCAGACGAAAACAAGATTTACAATATGATTGCGCTTCGACTGCTCGAAGCCATATCGCAAGCCTGTGTTAAAGAAATAACCGATGTATCATTACAGGTATTGCATTACGACTTTACGGCAAAAGGCTGTAAAATTAAGGAAGCAGGTTGGCGTTCTATTAAAGGGAGTTTTACAGATGATGGCGAAGAGCCAGTGCAGGAACTACCCGAACTGAATAAAGGTGAGGAACTCAAAATAAAGGAAGCCACCGTTTTGGAAAAGCAGACCAAACCTCCAGTGCTTTATACCGAAGCCGGGCTTTTGTCCGCTATGGAAACCGCAGGGAAAGAAATCGAGAATGAGGAAGAGCGCAAAGCTCTCAAAAATATCGGTATCGGTACTCCGGCTACAAGAGCCGCTATTATCGAAACCCTGTTTACCCGCAATTATATCCAAAGGGATAAACGTTCTTTAATCCCTACGGAAAAAGGATTGCAGGTGTACGGACTTGTCAAAGACCGAAAAATTGCGGATGTAGCAATGACCGCCGAATGGGAATTGGCATTGCAGAAAATCGAGAACAATGAAGCGAATGCAGGAACATTCCAAAAGGAAATGGAAACCTATGCCAAATCCATTACCGATGAATTGCTACAAACCTCTATTGCAAGCACCAATCAGCCGAAACTGACCTGTCCGAAATGCAAAAGTCAGCAACTCATTATCCGTGACAAAATTGTGAAATGCCCTGATGAGGCTTGTAACTGGGTGCAGTTCCGTATCGTCTGCGGTGTGCAAATCAGTATCGAAAATGTAACAAGCCTTGTCAATAAAGGCAAAACCTCTTTAATTAAAGGGATGACAAGCAAAGCCGGAAAGAAATTCGATGCTTATATCATTCTGAAAGAAAATGCAGAAAGCTCATTTGAGTTTGAGAAAAACAAAAGCAGTAAACGAAATGGAAAATAAACCGTCAATCGTACCCAAAGAAATCAGGAACCTGATTTATACTATCCGGGGCAAACAGGTACGACCTCGCTGCTTTATATCAAGTAGAAACAAAGAACCTGAACAAAGCCGTTAAAAGAAATATTGAGCGATTTCCTGTATCATTCTGCTTTCAACTGACCGAAGAGGAAGTTGAAAACTTGAGGTTCCAAATTGGAACCTCAAGTTTAAGTTACGGCGGCAGACGTTATTTGCCCTATGTTTTTACCGAACAAGGCGTTGCAATGGCATCTGCCATACTCCGTTCTGATATAGCCGTTAAAATGAGTGTTGAAATAATGGAAGCGTTTGTGGAAATGCGGCGTATGCTTATCAGTAATGCTTCTTTGTTTCATCGTTTAGATAATATCGAGTTAAAGCAACTGGAAGCTGACCAAAAATTTGAAGAGATTTTTAAGGCTTTAGAAAGCGACAAGCTGCACAGCGAAAAAGGTATTTTCTACAACGGGCAGATTTTTGATGCCTACGCCTTTGTTTCCGATATTATCCGAAGTGCCAAAAGCTCTATTATCCTGCTTGATAATTATGTGGATGATACGGTGCTTACTTTGTTGGGTAAGCGTAAGACTAATCCTTACCAAAAGCATCAGCAATCAGCTACGGTTAGATTTACAACGTTACAATAGCCAATATTCTCCGGTAGAAATTGAGGTTTTTTCCGATGCTCACGACCGCTTTTTAATTATTGACCATACAGAACTCTACCACATCGGGGCATCACTCAAAGACCTGGGCAAAAAATGGTTTGCCTTTTCGAGAATGGATATTGAAGTCGGCAGGATGCTTCAAATCTTGAACAAGCCATAAAAAATGAACCTCTGAATTTTCGGAAGTTTTTTATTGCCCATTACGCCAAATCCTACCTCTCAAAGCCAAACCCTACCACTTCTGCAAAGGGGTTTATGTACTACTATAATTTTAGGATTTAAGTAAAATTCTAAACAAAATAAAGTATGGATGTAAAGCAAAAAGACCTATCGTATTTCAGATTACGACTGCAAGAATTATTAAACAGCAGCTTTCCCGAAAAGGCACACGACCAAAAATTTATCGACCAACGGTCTTCGTGGGCTGCCAATGCTTATGAGGGTGCTTTCCGTTCGGGAAACGCCGTTGAGCAATGCGACGAAATAGCCAACTACATACTTTTTGAGGGCTTGCACTTCTCCAAGTTCGACACGGTTTTCAAAGTGGTATGCAATGAGTTTGATACCATAATGGCAGACGAGGAACTGCGACCGTTCGCCCTGAAAATGTTTCCCGTTTGTGAGCCTGTTTTCGCAGGATATGAATTAACCGATGATTTCGCCTACGGTTATGAGTTTGATTTACTCTATACCGAACTGACCGGAACCATCTCAATATGGATTGAGGAAAATGGGCTTCAGTAAGCGGTTCCATCTCCAACAGAATATTGATGCCCTGCGAATTGTTTTTAAACTGGAAAAGGAGAAACGGCAAGCCACCGTAGGCGAAAGACTGCTAATGATGCGATACAGCGGATTTGGCGGTCTTAAATTCGTTCTGAACCCCGTAGAAAACGAAATAGACATCAATCATTGGAGAAAAACAGAACACGACCTCTTTCCACTCACGCAGGAACTCCACCAACTACTCAAAGAAAATTCCGCAGACGATAAGCAATACCGCAGGTATGTGGACAGTATGAAAAGCTCCGTACTGACGGCTTTTTATACACCGCCAAAGGTTATAGATGCCATTTCATCCGCCTTGCGGGATAACGGGCTGCACATTGATAAATTCCTCGAACCGTCCGCAGGTATCGGCTCATTCATACAATCCATTTCAGAAAATCAAAAAGCCAGTGTTACCGCCTATGAAAAGGATTTGCTCACAGGCAAGATTTTAAAACAGCTTTATCCCGAAAGCAATATCCGTATAAGTGGTTTTGAGGAAATTCTTGAAAAGGAACAAAACAGTTATGATGTAATTGCCAGCAATATACCGTTTGGCGATACTTCCGTTTTCGACCTTTCCTATTCCCGAAACAGGGATAGCGCAAAAGTACAGGCTGCCCGAAGCATACACAATTACTTTTTTCTGAAAGGTGCTGATATGCTTCGTGAGGGCGGTTTGCTGGCTTACATTACTTCACAGGGCATTCTGAATAGTCCTAAGAACGAACCGATACGCAGGGCGTTGATGCAGGATAATAATCTGGTTTCGGTCGTTCGTTTACCTAACAACCTGTTTACGGAATATGCAGGTACGGAAGTCGGAAGCGACCTGATTATCCTGCAAAAGAATACCGCAAAACAAAATCTGACCGACAGGGAAGATCTGTTTTGCCAAAGCAAGCCATCCGAATACAATACGCCGGGAAATGCGCTCTTTCAGGACAGCACAAGAATTGTGCATACAGACCGGAAATTAGATACCGACCCTTACGGGCAGCCTGCCCTCGTCTATACGCATAAAGGCGGCGTTGAGAGAATTGCCAAAGATTTGAAGCAAATGCTTTCCGAAGATTTTGGAAAGCACCTGAATTTGAATTTATACAGAGGCGAACGCAACGATGAGCCTGTGATACAAATTCCGATTGAACCAAAGATTACACCTCCGGTCATTGACCCTGTAATCATTCAGCAAAAGCCGCAACCTATACCCACTCCGGTAGTCCATCAGGAAAGCTCGCAGGAATTAAAGCAACTAAGCATTTTTGACCTGTTTGAAAGTGCGGGCGAACCTGTAATGGTTCTTGCTCCGCCTAAAAGAACTACCCAAACCAAAAGGCAAAGCACCAAAAAAAGAAGAGGTACAATAGGTCGTCAGCCCGACCTCTTCAGTAGTGCAAGGCAGCAGCAACCTTATACGCCGCTAAAATCTAATGGGGCTACCAATGGAACCAACCACGTAAACGGCAAAAAACAGGAAGCTATCGGCGACCTGTTTTCACAAATAAACGGTAATGGCCAGTCTGATAAGACAGTCATTCCCGCTATCAATATTAATGCTATTCCTGAACCTGCTCCGTATAGTGGCGAACTGCAATCATTTCATCGTAACGATTGCCTTGTGGTAGATAAAGATTGGGTAGGTTATCTGCAAGAGGTGGAAAAGGACGACAAAAAAGCAATCTTTCATCCATTGCAATTGCCGACCTCACAGAAAGCAAGAGCCGAAGCCTATATTGCCGTAAGGGACAGTTATATCAACCTGTACCAAAAAGAAGCTGAAAAGCAGACCGAACACAAGGCAGAACGGGAAACCCTGAACCTCCTGTACGATGGCTTTGTTAAAAAATATGGTAATCTCAATGCTGCTGACAATGCCAAGCTGATAAAGACAGACAGCGCAGGTAAAGAAATTCCTTATCTGGAGCGTATCATTGGCGGCATAATCCATAAAGCGGATATATTCAGCCGTCCTGTTAGTTTCTCTACCACCACATTAGCAACCGATAATCCCGAAGAGGCTTTAGCCGCCTCGCTAAACAAGTACGGAAACGTGGATTTGGACTTTATGTCCGAAATCAGCAGCCTGCCTGCCGATACCCTGAAAGAAGCCTTACACGGGCGGTTGTTCTACAATCCGCTACAACAGGAATACGAAATAGCCGAACGTTGGATTGCAGGCAACGTGGTTGAGAAAGCCGATGAAGTAAGAGCCTATCTCGAAAACAATCCCGATGATACCGAAGCCAAAGAAAGCCTTACCGCTTTAGAGGAAGCCCGACCAAAACGTATTGAATTTGAGGAACTGGATTTTAACCTCGGCGAACGCTGGATACCTACCGGAATTTATGCCCGTTTCGCTTCGCACCTGTTTGATGCGGATGTACTGGTTCATTATTCCGAAAGCTCCGACGACTTTTCCGTAAAGTGTCATCAGGGCAATATGCACATTTGGGAAAAATATGCCGTTAAAGCGGAAAGCCGCACGTTTGACGGTATTGCCCTGCTCAAACACGCCCTTGTCAATACCACGCCTGATATTACCAAAAAGGTAATGGTTGGTGACCAAGAGGTCAAAGTACGGGATATGGAAGCCATACAAATGGCGAACACCAAGATTGATGAAATCCGTATCGCCTTTACCGATTGGCTACACGCACAAAATGATGAGTTTAAAAACAGGCTGACCGACCAGTACAACGATACATTTAACTGTTTCGTTCGCCCGAACTATGACGGAAGCCATCAGGAATTTCCGGGATTAGACCGTAAGGGAGCAGGCATTGAAGACCTGTATTCAAGCCAAAAGGACACCGTTTGGATGATAAAGCTGAACAACGGTGCTATCTGCGACCACGAAGTAGGCGCAGGAAAAACGCTGATAATGTGTACCGCAGCGCAGGAAATGAAGCGTTTGGGATTAGCCCACAAGCCGATGATAATCGGGCTGAAAGCGAATATACCCGCCATTGCAGAAGACTACCGGAAAGCCTATCCACACGCTAAAATCCTTTATCCAGGTATTGATGATTTTACGCCAAAGAAACGCCTGCGCATTTTCGGGGATATTAAAAATAATGATTGGGATTGTGTGATACTCACACACGACCAGTTCGGAATGATACCGCAGTCGCCCGAAATACAAAAGGAAATTCTCGAAATAGAATTAGACAGCGTAGAACGTAACCTCGATGCCCTGAAATCGCAAGGCAAGGAAGTTACAAGGGGAATGCTCGCCGGGGTAATCAAACGGAAAGAAAATCTTGAAGTAAAGCTGAAAACACTGCAACACGATATTGAAAACCGTAAGGATGATATTGTGGACTTTAAGATGATGGGCATAGACCATTTGTTTGTGGACGAAAGCCACCTGTTCAAAAACCTGATGTTCAACACCCGTCATACACGGATTGCCGGACTGGGTAACGTGGACGGCAGCCAAAAGGCATTGAACCTGCTGTTTGCTATCCGCACCATTCAGGAGCGTACCAATGCGGATATGGGCGCAACCTTTCTTTCGGGTACAACCATCAGCAATTCATTAACGGAGCTGTACCTGCTGTTCAAATACTTGCGTCCCCGTGCATTGGAAAAGCAGGGTATTCATTCCTTTGATGCGTGGGCTGCTATCTATGCAAGGAAAATGACCGATTATGAATTTTCGGTAGCTAACAATATTGTAGCAAAAGAGCGTTTCCGCTACTTTATTAAAGTGCCGGAACTGGCGCAGTTCTATTCTGAAATCACGGATTACAGAACGGCAAAAGATATTGGCATTGACCGCTCCAATAAGAACGAGGTATTGTACAATATACCGCCAACGCCCGACCAGGAAGAATTTATACAAAGCCTGATGCAGTTCGCCAAAACGGGCGATGCTACTTTGCTCGGAAGAGAACCATTATCACAAAGGGAAGAAAAAGCAAAGATGCTTATTGCTACGGACTACGCCCGTAAGATGTCGCTCGATATGCGTATGGTAAGCGGTATCTACGACGACCATCCCGACAATAAGGCTTCGCATTGTGCGGCAAATATCGCCAAGTATTACATCCAGTTCAACGCACAGAAAGGAACGCAGTTCGTTTTCTCGGATTTGGGAACTTACAAGCCCGGCGAATGGAATGTGTACTCCGAAATCAAACGCAAGCTCGTGGAAGACCACGGTATCCCTGCGCACGAAATAAGGTTTATTCAGGAAGCGAAAAATGATAAGCAACGTAAAGACCTTATCAATGGGATGAACGAGGGTAAAATCCGTGTACTGTTCGGTTCTACGAGTATGCTCGGAACTGGCGTAAACGCACAGAAAAGAGCCGTTGCCGTTCATCATTTAGATACGCCGTGGCGACCGTCAGACCTTGCCCAAAGGGATGGGCGGGCAATCCGTAAAGGCAATGAGATTGCCAAATTCTTTGCCGATAATAAAGTGGCTGTAGTTATCTACGCCGTTGAAAAATCTTTGGATAGTTATAAGTTCAACCTGCTGTATAATAAGCAGCTTTTCATCGACCAACTAAAAAATAACAATCTCGGCAAACGAACGATTGACGAGGGCAGTATGGATGAAAAATCGGGAATGAACTTTTCGGAATATGTGGCAATTCTGTCAGGAAATACAGACCTGTTGGATAAAGCCAAACTGGAAAAGCAGATTGCCGGACTGGAAAGCGAAAAGCAGGCGTTCAACCGTTCTAAATCCAGTGCCAAATTTAAGGTACAGGATTATACGGAAATGTTGCAAAGCACTCAATCCCGTTTAAACCGGATGAGTACAGACTGGGAAAACTTACAGCAACGCTTACAAAAGCGTTCGGACGGTACTATCGAAAACCCTGTGGTGTTGGAGGGCTTACCGCCTAATGCAAATCCAAAACAAATAGGAGCAAAACTCAACGAGATTGCGGATAAAGCTCGCACCGCAGGTCAGTATGAAGAGATAGGCAGTTTGTATGGTTTTACGCTGTTAGTCAAAACTGAAATATCGGAAAAAGAGGGCGTGGATATTCGGGTAAACCGCTTTTTGGTACGGGGCGAGGGCAATATCAAATACACCTATAACAACGGTCTGATGGCAAAAGACCCTGAAACAGCCGCAATGAATTTTTTAAGAGCTTTGGAAAAGCTGCCTGGCTTTGTGAAGCAGGAACAGGAGAAAATTGCCGAAATACAAAAAGACCTGCCTATACTTCAGGAAGTAGTAAACGGTACTTGGTCTAAGGAAAGCCGATTGAGTGAGCTTAAAACGGAACTGGCTGGCGTAGAAAGAAAGATACAGCTATCCATTACACCGGAAACTAAAGATGAACCTGTG